>CETG01081190.1_pt1 | contig 57611 bp, 54 predicted proteins | sample 361471 | NCBI WGS metagenome assembly CETG01 (sample SAMEA2622696, study PRJEB7988) | marine metagenome | isolation source: saline water (ENVO:00002010), including | reverse complement strand
TTAAAAGTTAAATGAGACCAAAGGTTATAGCCTGCAGTTGTATGAACAACTCCTTTTGGTTTTCCTGTTGAACCAGATGTATATAAAACAAACAATCTATCCTCACTATCCATTGCTTCAGCAGGACATTCATTCGATTGAATTGGGACAATGTCATGCCACCAAAAATCTCTGCCAGTCTCTAAAGAGATAGATTCATTAGTTCTTTTGACTACTAGGACTGATTTAACATTAGGGCAAGCATTACCTTCTAATGCTTTGTCCACAGCAGATTTAAGAGATAGTATTTTATCTTTTCTAAATCCACCATCAGCAGTAATAACTGCCTTAGCATCACCATCAATAAGTCGATCTCTTAAAGCCTCAGAAGAAAAGCCCCCAAAAACAACTGAATGAGGAGCACCAATCCTTGCGCAGGCGAGCATTGATATAGCAGCTTCTGGGACCATGGGCATATATAACGCAACAAGATCTCCTTTTTTGATTCCGATCTGTTTCAAGGCATTAGCAGCTCTACAAACCTCAGAATGCAGCTCCCTATAAGTGAAACTCTTTACATCACCATTCTCTCCTTCCCAAATAAGAGCTGTTTTAGAAGCATTTGAGTTTTCTAAATGACGATCTAGGCAATTAAAAGAAATGTTTGTTTTCCCTCCTTCAAACCACTTTGCAAATGGAGGGTCAGACCAATCAAGAACATTATTAAAGGGTTCGAACCAATATAATTCTTTCCTTGCTGCATCTCCCCAAAATTTTTCTGGATCAGCTTTAGCCTTGTCGACCATTTGCTGATAAGCATCCATGCTTGGGATTCGGCATTTACTAGCCTGATCTTGGATAGGTTTAAAAACCCTCTGTTCTTGAAGGCCCGATTCAATCGAGGAAGAAGTCTCTGAAGGCATATTTTAAATACAAAGAACTCATACTTCGCATTCAAGCCATTTATGGGCAAATCGAACACAGAGTTAAAGCTTTTTTTAAAACAACTATTTAATTAAGCTCATGTTTCAACCTAAAGCCTTACTTTTTGACCTGGATGGTGTTCTTCTCGACACAGAACCTTTACATGGCCAAGCATGGACAAAAACGGCAGCTTCTTTTAAGACAAAACTCAATGACAACCAATTAAAACTTCTTCAAGGAAGAAGAAGAGTTGATTGTGCAAATCAAGTCTCTGAATGGATCAATCAATCAATAGATCCATTAGAAGTCCTCAAAGTCCATCAACCAATATCCCAAGACCTACTTAAGAATGCAAAGCCAATGCCAGGTGCAAAAAATTTAGTCATTTGGTGTCATGAAAATAAATTGCCAATTGCCTTAATTACAAGTAGTAGCTCAATTTCAGTAAAAAACAAAACTTCTCCACATCCTTGGTTGAAGATGTTTTCTACAAAAGTTCATGGAGATGACGCTGAATTATTAGCAGGCAAACCTCATCCTGATCCTTATTTATTAGGCGCTAAAAGATTACAAGTAAATCCAGAAGAATGCTGGGCAATTGAAGACTCCTTATCAGGAACTAAATCAGCACTCACTGCTGGATGTAAAGTATGGATTTTAAAAAACAACTCTAATAAAAATCTAACTTCTCAATTAAATATCAACAATCCATCTAATCCTATATTTGTTGATTATTTAAATAATATTCAAGAGAATTTAATTGAATTAAGTTAATTAAACTCTGTTTAAAAAAGTCTTCCTAAAACGAATTCTGGTAATTCTAATAATGCTCTCCTAGAGGATGATTCTGGCAACCAAGTTATAGCCTCACGAGAATCCTTTGCAAAGTTTTCTGCTAATTCTCTAGACTTTATTATTGCATTTGATTCTCTTACCAAATTCAAAGCTTCTTCAAGATCTCCTTCATTAGAAAATTCTCTTTTAATTAGCTCTGCCAATGAAGGTTTTTCTTCTAATGCATATAGAACAGGTGCCGTTAAATAACCACTAGATAGATCGCTTAAAGCAGGCTTCCCTAATTGTTTATCATTCCCAGTAAAGTCCAGGATGTCATCAACAACTTGAAATGCCAATCCTAACTTCTTACCAAAAAGATTTAGTTTAGTTAAATATTCCTTATCTAACCCAGTCAGGACTCCAGCTGCATGAGAACTATTTGCAATTAAAGATGCCGTCTTGCAATAGGTTTTCTCTAAATAGGTAGAGAAAGATTGCTCTGGATCATATCTATATAGTCCTTGTTTAATTTCCCCATCAGCAAGATCCATAATTACTCTGCTTAAAAGCTTAACCACTTCAAGATTTTCTAAATTTGCCAAGTGCCAACTGGCTTGAGCAAAAAGGAAGTCACCTGCTAAGACTGCGACCCTATGGTCAAAACGATTATGTACTGTTGCTCCTCCTCTCCTAGTAGCCGCCTCATCTACGACATCATCATGAACAAGAGATGCGGTATGAATCATTTCAGTGATTTCAGCCAATCTTTTATGTCTTGCTGAAAGATCTCCATTAGGATCAATCGCCCTAGAAATAAGAAGGACTATTCCAGGTCTTAAACGCTTTCCACCTGCGCTAAATAAATGCTCTGCAGCTGCTTGAAGAATGGGATGACCAGCTCCAATAAGGCTGCGTAGATCTGTGAGCAGGTTCTCAAGATCCTGATCGACTGGTTGCAGAATCTCAGTAACTGTGGTCATGAAAGGTCTCGTTATATAGATACTAAAAGACGCAAGCCTTAGATTGCAGAGATACAAGTTCTATATCCGAGTAACTTTTCAACCAATAATTCACTCTTGCTCCGAATCCACTTGGATCAGATGTCACACAAAATCTTGTATTAACAAAAGATAAATCTTTTTTTACAGATGGTTTTGTTGTCCCAATGCAACTATCTAGATTTATTGAAAGCCTTACAGCAGGGTCTATCAAACGAACATAAGGCGGTAATAATTCTCTTAATAATTCTTCCAATAGTGGGTAATGACTACATCCAAGAATTATTGATTCCACTCTGGCATCTATAAGAGGAGCTAAATATTCCTTAGCAATCTTACGACTTAAATTTGTATTTAATTGACCCGTTTCAATCAAAGGTACAAAAGCAGGGCAAGCTTGCTCCAAAACAAAGGTATCTGGGTTAAGGGCTGAAATTTGTTTTGTATAAGTTTTAGAAGCAACCGTTGATGGAGTCGCTAATACTCCAACTCTGTTTTCAAAGACCATTTGAGAGGCTGCTTCTATTAACCCAAAAACAGGAACGTCAGCAATTTGTTTAACTATATCTAATGCTAAAGAATTTGTAGTATTGCAAGCAATTAGTAGAGCAGATAATTCTTGTTCTTTTAACCATTCAACTACTTCTCTGGCAATGACACGTATTTCCGAGGGCGTTTTTGATCCATATGGCATTCTTGCAAGATCACCTAGGTAAACACAAGGGATGTCTCCATGGCGTTCCAACACACGCCTCAAGACAGTAAAGCCTCCGACACCACTATCAAAAAGGCCTATACGAATAGTCAACCAGCCTCCCTCAGATAGTTGAGTATGCCCTTAGCAATTGCAAAGGCAAGTTTTTGTCGATGTTCTCCTTGTTTTAACTTGCGAGCATCAATTCGACCAGTCACAAAACCTAATTCAACTAGAGCCGCTGGCATATCTGTTTTTCTAATCACAAAAAATCTTGATCTACGTACTCCTCTATCAGGGCTTCCATATGAAACCTTAACAATCTCTTTATGGATATTTTTCGCTAGTTTCAACCCTCTATAACCAGCGTAATAATAAGTTTCGACTCCATTGACGTCACGTCTCTTACCCCTTGTTGCATTTGCATGAATACTTACAAAAACATTAGCGCGACTTCTATTAGCCCTTGCAACTCTCGGAGGGAGGTCTAAATCAATCTCTCTTCTTCTAGTCATAATAACTTTCACCCCTTTTGCAGAGATAAGTTTGGTCACCTGCTTAGATACATCAAGGACAATATCTGTTTCTCTTAATCCGCCAATGCCAATTGCTCCTGGGTCAGGGCCACCATGTCCAGGGTCTATAACAACTTTAAAGCGACCACGTTTAACGGAAGGAAGGTCGGAAGGGTCTAATTTTCTATAGCTAGTTCTTGCATAACTTCTATAAGAAGACTTTCTATATTTATTTTTAACTTCGCCTTCTCCTATCCTCTTAAAAGAAGAAGAAGGCAGTCCAACAAATTTCAATTTCCAATGATTAGGCGAAGTCCCTATTAATTCCAATTTCCCTGGGTCAAGTGCTACATATGAAGAGAACTCAACAACAAGGCGTGTATAACCTTTAAAAGGTTTTCCTAGTCGTATTTCAAGGAAAGGTCCATTACCGGAAATAGTTCGTGGCCTGCTTAATTCACCAGGGAAATCAATCCAAACACGGTCTCCTTTTCCTCCTCCCGCAGATTGAAAAAAAGCTTCCAATCGAGTTCCAGGTTTAGTTCTTAATTCCAATACACCAGTTCTATTTATTTCCCATGCAGCTAAGGCACTTGCCGCTGATACTGAATCAGAGGTACCTAAACAAGAAGCTGCTAATAAAAATGTCCCCAGAAAACCAAATCGGCCGATTTTAGATAAGGCCATATATTAAAAAAGTTCTTTTTTTCTATGCTTCAAACTGGGCATCTGACGCCTAATACTTGCCACCCTCGTTTGATCAATAGGTGCAATCGCTGCCCCAGTAACTACTCCAGCATCTGCAAGGACAGTTCCCCATGGATCAATAATCATTGCATGACCATGACTTTGACGGCGGCCATAATGAAGACCAGTCTGAGCTGGAGCTAAAACGTAACCAGTATTTTCAATTGCTCTGGCTTGCAATAAAACTTGCCAATGATCTTTACCTGTAAAAGCAGTAAAAGCAGCAGGAATCATAATTAACTCAGCGCCTTTATCTATAAGATTTCTATAAAGTTCTGGGAAACGGACGTCATAGCAAATAGACAAACCTATCTTGCACAAACCTGGTACATCTATAACTGGAGGGGCTTCTGTCCCAGAAAGAAAAGTTGCTGACTCCCTATAAGTATTTCCTTCAGGAAGGTCTACATCAAAAAGATGTATTTTGTCATACCTTCCCAACAACTGTCCGTCTCTTCCAATTAACTCTGATCTATTCAGAGTATGTATTCCGTCCCCTACAGGGACAGGGAAACCACCCCCAAGCAATACAACTTGGTATCTCCTTGCCATGGTGACAAGAAATCGACTGCATTTTTCAGCCAAGTTTGAGGAAATCTCTAGCCTCTTTTGATCATCTCCAAGAAATGCAAAATTTTCGGGCAATCCTACTAATTCCGCACCTCTACGAGCTGCTAGCTCTATTTGCTCCTCTGCAGCAGAGAGATTTCTCTCTACATGGGAAGTGCTCGTTAGTTGCAAAGCGGCAGCCAAAAAGTCCGACACTGAATTAAAAAAATAAAAAGAACTTGAAGGGGTCAGATAGAACGAAGTACTCCTGGCTCTGTCTGAGAAGGAACAATATTGAGCTTATCCAGTTCGGCGCAACATGCAAAATCATGATCATGATTCCCTATCCCAGCTAATCTTTTCCCATGACTTGCAATACGCAAACAACCCTCTAAATCATCTTTCCACAATTGCCACAATGCCAAGGCAGAATGTAGCTCATCATTAACAACTGTTGCCAAAGATGGTTGTTTATCAATCAGGAATGCTGCCAATCCTCCTGCGGCGAGAGAATCTTCCAAGGAGTAAGAACCTTCCCATCCACTCCCCAATATCAAAACATTTTTTGATTGGTCTCTAATAATTTTATTTCCTACAGCACTACGATTAGGCAATGCCATAGTAAATAATTTCTCAGCATCTCTAACACGATTTAAAGCTCGAGTACCATTTGTAGTACTCATAAATAGTCTTTTACCCTTAACAATTTTGGGTTGAACTCCAAGTGGTGAATTCCCTAGATCAAATCCTTGAAGCATTTCCCCGCCCCTCTCACCCAAAAGCACTCTTAAAGATTCTGGCCATTTATCAGCCTCAGTTTTTAATTCAGTTAAATTAGTAAAAGCTTGAATAGCTTCTGCACCATTTTTTAACGCCCAGGCAATTGTGGTTGTAGCTCTAAGCACATCTATCACAACAGCCGTATCAAGATTGGTATCTTCTGGGACATCCTCAGCAACATGAAAATAAGAAAGTTTCATCACCTAAATGCTCTTTATTTAGTCATAGTTATTAGATTATTTCTTTGAATGCCTAAATCCTAATGATCATAAATAAAGGATACTCTTCAAAAGATATGAGGGCATTTATATCCCTTTTAGAAGAAAGAGGTCAATTAAAAAGAATTAGTGGAAAAGTAAGTCCAGATCTTGAGCTCGCTGCAATAAGTGATCGAATTCTTTCAAAAGGGGGGCCTGCTCTTTTGTTTGAAAATGTTATTGGATCAACAATGCCTATTGCAATAAATCTAATGGGAACATTAGAGAGAGTTGTTTGGAGCATGGGGCTTGAGAAAGCAGAAGAACTCGAAGATCTAGGAGCCAAGCTTGCTCTTTTGCAACAACCCAAGCCACCAAAAGGATTAAAAGACACATACGCATTTGGTAGCGTTTTTTGGGATCTGCTTATGGCTCGGCCAGATCTAGATCTAACTCCTCCGTGTCATCAGAAAATCATTAAAGGACATGACTTAAACCTAGATGTATTACCTTTAATAAGGCCATGGCCTAATGATGCTGGAGGGATCATTACTTTAGGGTTAGTAATTACAAAAGATCCAGAAACAAAAGTCCCAAATGTAGGTGTTTACAGACTCCAACGACAGTCATCACAAACGATGACTGTCCATTGGCTTAGCGTCCGAGGAGGTGCAGGACATCTCCGCAAAGCAGCTGCTTTAGGGCAAAAACTTGAAGTAGCCGTAGCCATAGGAGTACACCCACTTGTCGTAATGGCAGCGGCCACACCTATCCCAGCACAATTAAGCGAATGGCTCTTTGCTGGCTTATATGCCGGGAAAGGAATACGTCTTGCTAAATGTAAAACAATAGATTTGCAAGTACCTAGTCATAGCGAAATAGTTTTAGAAGGGACGATTACACCTGGGGAGACAATGGATGATGGGCCGTTTGGCGATCACATGGGTTTTTATGGTGGAGTTGAAGCCTCTCCTCTTATTAGATTTCATTGTATGACTCATCGAAAAAAACCAATATTTCTAACCACTTTTAGTGGCAGACCTCCCAAAGAAGAGGCAATGCTTGCTATTGCACTAAATCGAATTTATACCCCAATTCTTAGGCAGCAGGTGCCTGAAATAGTTGACTTCTTCTTACCCATGGAGTCACTAAGTTATAAAGTCGCAATAATATCTATAGACAAGGCTTATCCAGGGCAAGCCAGAAGAGCCGCAATGGCATTTTGGAGTGCTTTACCTCAATTTACCTACACAAAATTCGTTATTGTTGTTGACTCGACTATAAATGTTCGAGACCCAAGGCAAGTGGTCTGGGTATTATCCAGTCAAGTAGATCCTCAAAGAGATTTATTCGTATTAGAAAATACACCATTTGACAGTCTTGATTTTGCTAGCGAAAGAATAGGACTAGGAGGGAGGTTGGCAATTGATGCTACCAGAAAGATTGGTCCTGAGAAACGTCATGAATGGGGTGAGCCTCTGGTCAGGTCAGAAGAGCAAGAAAAACATATAGATTTAAAATTAAAAGAGCTTGGCCTTTCCGATGCAGGGACTCAGGAACCTGATCCAACATTATTTGGATATGTGCTTGAGAATCTTTTATACAAAAGCAAATGAATAATTCATAAATCGAAAAGACGTCATAAAGGCTAATAAAATAACAAAGAAGTAAACAAATCAAATTAATTGGCCGACACGAGCAATTACCCTGAATTACGTCACCTTCATTCAGGTGGTTGCCTAACAGGGACAGTAAAAGTGCCTGGAGATAAATCTATTTCCCATAGAGCTCTTATATTCGGGGCAATTTCCGAGGGACTAACAACTATTGAGGGGATTCTTCCTGCAGAAGATCCAATTAGTACCTCTGCTTGCCTTAAAGCAATGGGCGTGAATATTACTCCTATAAATAAAAATGAACCTGTTCAAGTAAGTGGGGTGGGATTAGATGGATTGAAAGAACCAGAAGAAATACTCGACTGTGGTAATTCTGGAACCACAATGCGTTTAATGCTTGGTCTTTTAGTGGGACGAAAAGGTCGTCACTTTGTTTTAACTGGCGACAACTCTCTTAGTAAACGTCCAATGAAAAGAGTAAGTCAACCACTTAAATTAATGGGCGGGAAAATCAATGGGCGCAGCAATGGCAACCTAGCGCCACTATCAATTACGGGGCAATCTCTACATGGAGCTATCATTGGGACCCCAGTTGCAAGCGCTCAAGTTAAATCAGCAATATTACTAGCGGCTCTTACCGCAGAAGGAGGGACCTCGGTTATTGAACCTGCCAGGTCAAGGGATCACAGTGAAAGGATGTTAAAAGCATTCGGAGCGAATATCGAAATTGGAGGAGAAATGGGAAGGCATATTAAAATATGGCCTGGCGCAACACTTAAAGGGCAAAAAGTAGTAGTCCCTGGAGACATAAGTTCTGCAGCATTCTGGATAATTGCGGGAACTTTAATCCCAGGATCCGACATTATTATCGAGAATGTTGGATTAAATCCAACAAGAACAGGCATCCTGGAAGTTATAGATCAAATGGAGGCCAATATTAAAATAAAAAATCCTAGAGAAGTTGCCGGAGAACCTGTAGGAGATATTCAAGTTCAATACAAAGGACAACTCAAAGCATTTCATATTGAGCCGGAAATAATGCCTCGTCTTGTTGATGAGGTCCCTATATTGTCAGTAGCAGCCTGTTTTTGTGATGGGGTCAGCCAAATCAATGGTGCTAGTGAGCTTCGAGTAAAGGAAACTGACCGATTAAATGTAATAGCAAGGCAGCTAACTTTAATGGGTGCAAAGATCGAAGAACGTCCTGACGGTCTAACAATTTATGGAGGGAATAAACTTAAAGGAGCGTCTCTTGATAGTGAAACAGATCATAGAATTGCAATGAGTTTAGCCATTGCTTCTATCCTGGCTGAGACAGACTCTACAATGCTTCGTAGTAATGCTGCCTCAATTTCATATCCTGATTTTTGGGATGATTTAAATCAACTTAGACAACGAAAACATTAACGAATCTCACCCATTAGGGGAATTAACTTCCTACATAACAAATGACGGGAGCCTTAGTCTAACAAACAGCTCTTATAATGAGTCGTTCCATTGCACTAACGGAGCAAAGAAAGAGTCAGTAGAAAAATTCATTCGTCCTTCACAAATAAGTCGATTAGTTCATAAAAAAGAAATTATTGTATTAGATCTTTGCTTAGGGCTTGGATATAATTCTGCTTGTTTAATTGAAGAAATTAATAAGACATCAACTCATCTAGATTTGTGGTGCTTAGAAATTGATCAAAGGCCCTTACAAAAAGCCCTAAATAATTCTATTTTTAGAGAGACATGGTCGCAATATGTATTAGAAATCCTAGATTCTATAAACCAAAAAGGAAGTTGGTCTACATCCAAAACTAAAGTAAAAGTACTTTGGGGAGATGCAAGAAAAAAACTAATGTTGGTTCCTAAAAAGATCAAATTCGATCTTATTTTTCATGATGCTTTTTCTCCTATAAAATGTCCTCAGCTATGGACTGAAGAATTCATTAAAAACCTAGCCGACAAGCTTTCTCCTAATGGAAGAATAATCACATATTGCAGTTCAGCAGCAGTTAGGGGGAGCCTCAAAAGTGCCGGTTTAGAATTGCAGTCAATCATTCCTGTTCATAACAAGAAAGAAAGATGGAGTTCGGGAACAATCGCAATTCAACCAAGTCTTTGTAAAGGGCCAACTAATTCATCTAAATACTCAAAACCTCTTAGTCCTAGAGAAGAAACACACTTATTAACTTCAGCGGCAATCCCATATAGAGATCCCAAAGGAATTGACAGCCCTCAAGCAATAATCAAACGCAGAGCCTCCGAACAGCAAAAATGCAATCTACCTAGTAGCAGCTCTTGGAAAAAATATTGGGAAAAGACTCAGTCGAGCTAATGTTGTTAAATACATGAAGATTCCACCTTCTCATGCTTGCTGTCGCAATATTGGCTGCTGGAAAAGGTACACGCATGAAAAGTACCCTTCCAAAGGTTCTTCAACCTCTAGGAGGAATTTCACTTATTGAAAGGATTTTAACTAGCTGCAAAGCAATTAACCCCGATCGGTACCTATTAATAGTGGGACATCAATCCACCAAAATAGAAAAGTCATTAAATCATTTATCTGAACTGGAATTTATAATCCAATCTCCCCAAAATGGGACTGGTCATGCTATCCAACAATTACTTCCTATCCTAAAAGGATTCAAAGGAGATCTTTTAGTTCTTAATGGAGACGTCCCTCTTCTGAAAACTTCAACAATAGAAAAACTTTTAGAAAAGCATAGATCTATCAAAGCAGGAGTAACTCTTTTAAGCGCAAGGCATCCAAACCCTGAAGGATATGGACGAGTCTTTTCTAATGATAGTGGAGTTATCTACAAAATCATTGAAGATAAAGACTGTAATCAAATCGAAAGACAAAACACTCTTACTAATGCAGGTATATATTGCTTCGACTGGCAACAATTAAGCCCAATACTGTCAAAACTCTCCAGTAATAATAGTCAAAATGAGATTTACTTAACAGATGCTGTAACTCAAATAACAAAAGCAATTCACCTAGAAGTAGATGATCCGAACGAAGTTAATGGCATTAATAATCGTCTTCAGATGGCAAATTGTGAAAAACTCCTCCAAAAAAATCTACGTGATCACTGGATGCAAGAAGGAGTAACTTTTATAGACCCTGAGAGTTGCACACTATCCGAAGAATGTAATTTTGGACATGATGTAGTAATAGAACCTCAAACACATTTACGTGGCTCATGTGAAATAGGGCATAAGTGTCGTTTAGGACCTGGAAGCCTCATTCAAAATTCAGTACTTGGAGAGAATGTGACTGTTATTCAATCAGTCTTAAATGATGTAAAGATAAAAAATCATGTAACAGTTGGACCTTTTGCTCACTTACGTCCTGGTGCGGAAATTTCCAACTATTGCAAAATAGGAAATTTTGTAGAGATAAAAAAAAGTGTTATCGGGGAGATGTCAAATGTAAGTCACCTTAGCTATATAGGTGACTCTGATCTTGGAAGAAAAGTCAACATAGGGGCAGGAACTATTACTGCTAACTTCGATGGTATTAATAAACACAAAACTATTATTGGAGACAACAGTAAAACAGGAGCAAATTCTGCATTAGTAGCACCCATAACTATAGGAACGAATGTCACAATAGGTGCCGGTTCAACTATTAGTAAAAACGTCCCTAATAACGCTTTAGCAATTGAAAGAGGCAACCAAACAGTTCAAGAGAACTGGGTAAAGAAAAAAAATATTCAATCAGAGTAAGCTTTATGAATATAAGGCAATAATCTTTCCAACAAGGCCCCTCGGGAAGCCTTAAGTAATAAATTATCACCAGGTCTAAGAGTTGAATGCAAAACCTCAAAAGCCTCTTCAAAAGTAGAAACTACTTTTAAAAAAGGAATTTTTTTTGCAACCTTTTTCATTGCCACTCCCTCAGGGCCTTTGACAAAAATAATCAATCCATCAAGACCAAGAGTTACTGCTCGTTCTGCAACATATTGATGAAGCCGAATGCTTTGCTCACCTAATTCCAACATTTTCCCTAAAACGGCAAAATGGCGGCCAGGTTTACTCATCAACAATTCCATAGAAGCATTAACCGACTCTGGTGAGGCGTTATATGTCTCATCAAGAATTGTAATTCCACCTAATTGAAAAGAATAGTTCCTTCCTGGCGAAGACTTTATGTTTATATCTTGAATTTCTCTAAAAGATATTTTAAGCTCCTTAGCAACAGCTAAAGCGAGCATAAAATTCATTACGTTATGTTCCCCTTCTAAAGGTAGTTTTAAAGTTTGACCTTCTATTTCTAATAAATCTGTTTCATGATCAAAGCTACCGATAAAATCACTATCATTTAATCTTCTAGAATTATTAGGAATAGATGATGTAGGCAATACTTCTTTTATTGCTACTCGAATAACTCTTCCATTCCATGATTTCCTTAAAGTCTCTTCTAATAATTGCTCTTTTGCAGGTATGATTACTACTCCTTTAGGCTTTAAGAATGCTGTAATCTCACATTTCGCCTTGGCTATATTTAAACGACTTCCCAAACAACCTATATGAGCAGTACCAATATTTGTAATCACGGCAATATCTGGTTGTGCGCATAAAGACAAGCGATGAATTTCTCCCAAGCCACGCATACCCATCTCTACAACGATTGCCGCATCAGCAACTTTCGACTTAAGTAAAGTCATAGGGACTCCAATATCGTTATTATTATTGCCAAAACTAGAAGCAATATTACCCAAAGGTTTTAACACCTCACTGATTAGTTCTTTAGTTGTCGTTTTACCAACGGACCCAGTAACAGCGACAACAGGGATGTCGAGATCAACTCGATATAACAAAGCAATCTGCTGAAAAGCCTCCAAAGTATCTTCTACCTTCCAATGGAGGAAGTCTTCAGGGATATGGCCAGTCCAATGTCTTGAAACAACTGCAGCTTGTGCTCCAAGCTCTCTTGCTTGCTTGATAAAACAATGGCCATTATATTGCCTCCCAATCAATGGGACATAAAAACTCCCTTCTAAAATCTTCCTACTATCTGTACAGATAGATCCAAGAGGGCTTGATAAGGCCACTCGGTTTTTGTTAAATGGACTACCCCAAATTGAATTCAAACTATTTAAAGTTAATACCATTAATTCCTAACAAAATTCAAAAGAGTAAAATAATATTGTCAATTTTCAGCTTTGTAAGGGAGATTCTTGCGTGATGGATCAGCTTCTTGTCCGTATGAAAACTTCTTAATTTCTGCGGCATCAGGTGATGGTTCTTTAATTCCACAAACTTCTTTATACATAATTTCATATTCCTTAGCCGATCTATCCCAACTGTATTCCTGAGACATTGCTCTAAGCTGTAACTCTTTCCAACTATTCCTATGTCTAAAAGCCTCCCAAGCCCTGACTAAAGCTGTATAGAAGTCAATTGGCTCAAAACGATCAAAACAAAACCCAGTTCCTTCTCTATTAAATGGGTCATGTGGTTCAACTGTATCGACAAGTCCTCCAACTTTCCTAACAATTGGTATAGAACCATATCTCATTGCCAATAGCTGACTAATCCCACACGGCTCAAAACGACTTGGCATCAAGAACGCATCTGTACCTCCATAAATCAATCTAGAAAGAGCATCATCGTATGTAAGAAAAACAGCAAAGCGTCCTGGGTGTTCAGTAGCAAGCTGCCAAAGACCTGACTCCAAATCTCTATCACCTGTTCCTAAGACGACAATCTGAGAGTCCGTATAAGCCAATAGACGTTTAGCAACTTGAAGAAGTAAATCAACACCTTTTTGATCTACAAGTCTCCCGACCATACCAATAAGGAATTTATCATTATTAATTTCAAGGCCCATTTGTTCTTGCAAAACTCGTTTATTTTTAACTCTTCCCGACAAATTATTACAACTAAAATTTGCAGGTAAAGCCTTGTCTTTTGAGGGGTCCCACTCATTCAAATCAATTCCATTAAGAATTCCACGAAGCTTTCCAGAAATAAAATTCAACAATCCCTCTAATCTTTCCCCATATTCAGACGTACAGATCTCACGAGCATATGTAGGTGAAACAGCATTTACACGATCTGCATAAAGCATTGCTGCAGCCATTGTGTGATCACCATGCATATACCAAGGACACCAAGTCATCCGATCTAGTTTCCATCGCCATGGTCCTTGATATTTAAGGTTATGAATAGTGAATACAGTACTTATCTCGGGATCTTGATGCATCCATACAGGAATCATGCCTGTATGCCAATCATGACAATGTAAAACTTGGGGCTTCCATGAATTCCACGCAAACTCAGCAGTGGCACTGGCAAAAAAAGTGAATCTCCAATCTTCATCCTCACCTCCATATATTCTTTCAGGGTCAAAAACAGGGTGGCCAACAACGTAAATAGGCAAATCATTTGTAGGATGATTAGTTTTAAAAACTGAAAAATCAGCCCCCATTGTCTTCCCTCGGAAAACTGGCTCTTTAGAAATTTTTAACGAACTCCAAAGCTTGCTGTAACCAGGAATAATTAGGCGAACATCATGGCCAAGATTTACCAGGGCTGGTGGCAATGAGCCAACAACATCTCCCATGCCACCAACCTTAATCATCGGGGCACATTCAGCAGCCGCAAAAAGTACTTTCATTTACCGGCCATCTTAAATGTGTTTATACAATCAAATATCCTAAATTGATTCATGGCAACCATCCAGATCCAGAAAAATCAGGTTTTGTTTTATTAAGGAAAGCATTTCGACCTTCCTGAGACTCCTCTGTCCGATAAAAAAGATGCGTTGCTTGTCCTGCAAGCTCTTGTAAACCTGCTAACCCATCAGTTTCCGCATTAAAAGATGCTTTTAAGCAACGAATTGCCGTTGGGCTATGTTGCATTATTTCCCTAGCCCATTTAACCCCTTGATTCTCTAGGTCATTTATTTTTGTGATCATATTTATCAACCCCATTCGCAAGGCCTCTTCCGCTCCATATTGTCTGCATAAAAACCAAATTTCACGAGCTTTTCTTTGCCCAACGACTCTAGCAAGGTAGCCCGCCCCAAAACCTCCATCAAAACTTCCGACTTTTGGTCCAGTCTGCCCAAAAACAGCATTTTCAGAAGCAATACTAAGATCACATAAGAGGTGAAGAACTTGACCACCTCCAATTGCATAACCAGCAACTAATGCAATTACAACCTTTGGCAGACTCCGAATAATTCTTTGCAAATCAAGAACATTTAAACGAGGGAGCCCTTCTTCATCGATATAACCTCCTTCTCCTCTAACACTTTGATCCCCTCCTGCACAAAAAGAATAAACCCCATCTTCTGAAGGTCCTGCCCCCGTAAACAGAACAACACCAATCTCTCTATCATCTCGGATTTTTGTAAATGCATCACACAATTCAATTATGGTTTTTGGACGAAATGCATTTCTTTTTTCAGGCCTATTTATAGCCACACGAGCAATGCCTTCATCACTTCTATCAAGCAAAATATCCTGATAAATTCCCCATTTTTTCCAAACAATCATTAGATCTCCTTTTAATGGCTTATTTAGATAATTTCATAATCTAAAGCTTTCTAGAAATTATTAATAGAAAATTAAATTGCTTTGTTTTTTATCAAGTTCTGAAAATAGTTCTTAAGTTCGTTCCTGATTTCATTTCTTAAATTATTATCACTTTCAGAGCAAGTACATACTCTTAATAAAACAGGACCCTTATTAGAGAATCCCCAATCAAAAGCACTTTCCAAATCTTCTAAGCATGAAATCTGCCTATAAGGAACACCATAAGCGGAGGCAAGTGCAAGAGGGTCAACACTTTGAGGCATTTTAAAAAGTTTTTTTAAATTCCCTTCATTAATTTCTTCTATCCCTAACTGGGAAAAGATTCCACCCCCCTGATTATCGATTAAAAGAACTATCAAAGGAGGTTTATAGGAATTAGCAAATAACCAACCATTACTGTCATGAAGCAATGCCAAGTCTCCAGTAATCAAAACCATTCGACCAATCACCATAGACAATCCCATTGCTAGAGAGAGAGTCCCATCGATACCTGATGCCCCTCTAAACGCAAAACATCTCCCAGAAAAAGAAGCTTTTCCTCCATAAGTAATCCAATCTCTAACAGGACTACTTGATGAAAGCATTAAATTAAATCCTGCTGGCAATAATCGAGGAATCCAACGAGCTAATGAAGGTTCATTTACCATCCCAATTAATTTAATTTTTTCCTCTAGCCAGGAATCAATTAAATAGTCTTTTTCTAGTAGCTGGTTCAGAAAAATATTTGAGAAATTATTAATTAAAACTTTTTTTCCATCTATAAACTTTCCAGAGAAATTAACCCACCAAGACTCCAATCCATAATTCCATTGATTAGCAATTAACAAGGGGTCAAGATATCTATAATCACACTCACTAATTAACAACTGATTTTTTCCTAAGTTTTTCAACCAATCAATAAGTAATCGACTTGATGGAAGAGTTCCTAATCTTAAAACTTCCAAGCCAATTTCAGGGATAAGAAATCCTGAATCAATCAAAAGCTCCCAGTTATATATCAAACCAGGCTGTTTACTATCAATACCTGAAAGTGGATCCGCAAAAATTGGCCAGCCACAAATTAATTGAATATTTTTAAGAGTCTCTTTAAAAGCTTTCAATGATTCCTTTTTCCCTCTCCAAGGTCCTACAATAATAATTCCTGGCTTAGCTAAATCTATATTATATATTTCATTCGAAAAGCCATTATGGCTTTCATTTAATTGATCTATATATATTTTTTTAGAATCTTCTGAATTAAAAACTACAGAATTTACAAGCTCTTTTTGTTCAGATGAAGATGCATGCAAAGGCTCTTCAAAAGGAATATTTAAGTGTACCGGACCAGGTGAGTTTTTATGTGCTTTTTGCCAAGCTTGCGACGCTAATTTTCTAATATTTGAGCAGTCACTATGGTGAATCCCTTCAGAGGGAGTTTGTTCAAAGCTTCTACAAACTGATTTTAAAAATTCCTCTTGATTTACTGTCTGATTTGATCCGCAATTTTTTAATCTTTCAGGTCGGTCAGCCGTTATCAATAATAATGGCTGACATGAACGGTCAGACTCTATAGAAGCCGGTAATAAATTACCTACTGCAGTTCCAGAAGTGGTAATAACAGCCGTTGCTTTCCCTGTTGCAGTGCTAATCCCAAGCGCTAAGAAAGCAGCAGATCGCTCATCAATAGATGTAATTAACTTGACCTTCTTAGACTCTGACAAGTCTCCTGCTGCCAAAGCAAGAGGCCCTGACCTGCTCCCAGGGCAAAGAACAATATATTCCAATCCATTTGCTATAAAAGCTTCTAGAAGCTTTATGCATAAGAACAAGTTTGTTTGTGCTAAAGACAGAGAATGAAGAGTATCTATCTAGATCCTCGGACAAAATTGTCTTTTCATAAATACCTAGAGAAAAATTTAAATGTCAGCACCATCTTTAAATCAATCCCCTAGAAAGAACAATGGCTGGAAAAGCATAGTTATATGGGCATTACTTGCTCTTTTTCTGAGATGGCAAGTTTTAGAACCTCGATGGATTCCATCTGGATCCATGCTCCCTACATTACAAATTGAAGATAAAATCTTAATAGAAAAAATTCGTCCGCGTTTAAATCAAGTCCTTCACAAACATCTAAACCATGAGGATTTAGTTATTTTCAAGCCCCCTGAAAAATTAATAGCCGCTGGATATGACGATAGATCTGCATTAATAAAAAGAATAGTTGGAATCCCTGGAGATCAAATCGAGATTAAAGAAGGCAAACTTTTTAGGAATGGAATTCTAATAAAAGAGGCTTGGACTCAAGAACCAATGAATTACTCTATGGATCCAATTATTGTTCCTACCAATTCACTTTGGGTCTTGGGTGACAATAGAAATAACAGCTTAGATTCACATTTTTGGGGGCCTCTTCCCGAAAAAAATGTAATAGGTACAGCAATCTTAAGATATTGGCCTATAAAAAAACTAGGTCCTATACGGTTCCCCCCCCCTAGTAAGATTTAGCTATAAGGCCGTATTACGATATGGTCAATAAGGTAATGGAGAGCACACTGGGATGTTCAACCCGGAGTTTCTAACTACTGACAACAATGAGGGACAAGATAATAACCCTCTAATTCAATATCTTCAGGAGCAGTCACCTGACGTTCTGCAAAGAGTTGCCAAATCAGCCTCAAATGATATCCAAGATATTATTCGCCATAATGTTCAAGGTCTTCTAGGAATGTTGCCTGGAGAGCATTTTGAAGTAAAAGTAACTTCCTCTAGAGACCATTTTGCAAGTCTTTTAGCCTCTGCAATGATGACAGGATATTTTTTACGTCAGATGGAGCAAAGGAAGGAATTAGAGGAATCTTTACTTTCTGATGAAGAAATGGCCATTAATTCAGACGATATCAATCATTAAAAGAGTCCAAAGGGTTTTTAGGTACTACTCCAAATTGAATTAATTTTTTATCCAACCAAGATAAAAAATTCCAATTTCCCGAATCTTTAGCCCAATTTGAATTTATAACTTTTCGTTTTAATCTTGATGCATCATTGCAAGAGAAATTTAATGGTGCATTGAAATGGGAGGAAATTAACCATCGCATACCATTAGAAGTTGCGACTCTATCTAACCAATCCACATAAGCTTGTTTTGCTCTAGGGAAAACAAGTCGCTCTAAAACTGGTGCAATTTGAACAAGCGGAGCATTTTTTCCAATTAAGTCTTTAGTAGAGTCCTCCCAACCCTGTTCCCAGGAAAATGGATAAATTCCAAAGTGTGCCTTTGGATTCCTAAGATCGGGCTTAAATGCATTCCTAAAAACATCCGATAAAGAAGGAATGGAAAGCTTTGCAGGTCTTAAGAAAGAAGCAAAAAGTACAATTCTTCTCCATCCTTTAACTCTAGATTGATAATTATCAACTAGAAGATCTTTACCAGATTCTCGAGAATGAAATAATAAAGGTGTAGGGTCTAAATCAAATAATTCAGGCGGTCGAGAATCTATTCCAACCAAAGCATCTGTAACTAATAAAGACTTAGATCTTTTGTGATAACAGGAGACCTCCTGAAATCTTCCTAAACCAATATCTAAAGGACCCAAAGAAAACCATTCACAAGATTTCTCATGAGGCAGGCCTTCTTCAAATAAAATTTTTGTTCGCTTTCTTGGGATACCAATAAATTCCAAAGGCAGTCCTAAAGGAAAACTCCATTGTCCTGGGCAAACCCATAAAGTTGCTTTAGGGAAAGCTCTCGATAAGGCCGGAAGAGAAATCTTATGCTCCAAACCAGATGCAGTAGGAAGCACAATGTCTAAAACATCTCCATGATCGTTTTCCAACTGAGATAAATCTTTCATTAATTCCTTAGTTGGAGGGAGTGGGTTAAATAGCATTAATCCACCATCCACTTTTACAACGGTTAATCTGATTGGCACAGCAACGTAATAAATACCCTGTAACTGTTCAAAACCCCATATTTGATTAGGGACTAACTCTTTGAAAACAGTCCTTCTTCTACCGTAAGGATAGAGAGGTAATAAAGGCCACCAACTCCAAGATTGTTCAGAAATTACTTCTTTGTTTTTTATTAGAGTATTTTTTTTCAAATTTATGGCTTAAGATTAGATTGGGATTTCAAAATGCCATACCTAGGAGCAAAAAGAAAAGCCAAAAGGAAAATAACTGTTTGCACAAGAACAATTGAACCGCCTGTTTCTATATCTGACCAATAACTAATATAAACACCCAAAACACTTGAAACGACACTACTTATAATAGCTAAAATTGTCATTCTATCGAAACGATCAGTCAATAAATATGCAGTTGCTCCAGGTGTTATCAACATTGCGACAACTAATATGATTCCAACTGTTTGAAGACCTACAACTGCTGCCAAACTTAATAAAGATAATAATAAATAATGCATCAAACCTGTATTTATGCCAATAGACCTTGCATGAGTAGGATCAAAGCAATACAGCATTAAATCTTTTCTAAATATTATCAAAATGATTACAACAATAAAAGAGATAATAAGGGTTTGATTTACATCTGAAGTAGATATTCCTAATGGACTACCAAAAAGAATCTGCATTAAATCAATATTACTTTTTATTTTGGAAACTAATACTAAGCCAAGAGCAAAAAAGCCGGTAAAAACTAAACCAATAACTGTATCTTCTTTAATTCTAGACTTTTGCTTAACAAAACCAATCAAGGCAACTGAACCTACACCAAAAACAAATGCCCCTAAGGAAAAAGGAAGACCAAGAGCATATGCAACAACCACTCCTGGCATTACAGCATGAGAGACAGCATCTCCCATAAGAGCCCAACCTTTAAGAGTCATATAACAAGAAAGGAGTCCGCATACTGCTCCTACAAGAGCACTTACCATTAATGCTCTCCTCATAAATTCATGGGATAATGGATCTGTAAAGAAAGAAAAGGGGTCTATAGATCCAAATAAAGAAAACATTCAATTAAAGTTCTCTTTTTGAGATGCTGTTGAACCAAATAAAGGATCAGGGGGCATCCCTCCAAAAGTCATGCTTAGATTCTCTCTAGTGAACACTTCTGAAGTGTCCCCATAAGCCAAAACTGTTTTATTTATAAGAACAACAAGATCACAAAAATCTCTAACGTGGCTGAGGTCATGAGTTGATATAAGAATCGTTCTTCCTTCTTGTCGAAATTGAAGGAAAAGTTCTGCCATCAATTTTTCAGTAGGGACATCAACTCCGCTAAAAGGTTCGTCAAGTAGCAGCACTGATGACCTCTGAGCAATGGCACGCGCCAAAAAAGTTCTTTTCCTTTGACCTCCTGATAGATCTCCTATAGGTCTTCTTCGCAGATCCAACAGATTCACTCGATCAAGTGCATGCCAAACTGCTCTTCTATCTGATTCTCTTGGGATTCTGAGAAAATTCATTGATCCATATCTACCCATCATCACTACATCCCAAACACTTACTGGGAAAGAGCAATCAATTCCTTCATTTTGAGGAACATATGCAACTTCTTGGTCACATTGAGCATGGGCAACCGGAACTCCATTTATTTTAATTTTTCCTCTCGAAGGCCTAATAAATCCCATCAATGCTTTAAAAAAAGTTGATTTACCTGCTCCATTCATCCCAACCAAGCCACAAATCGAACCAGCTTTAACTTTCAAGCTTGCGTCATACAAAGCAACTGTTCCGTTGTAATCAACACAAACTTGATCGGCCTCGATCCGAAAAAGTTCTTCATTATTTGATTGACTTGAAAAACTCATTTTCTAATTAACAAATTTTGGAGCTAAACCTTTTTTTATTAGACGAAGGTTATAACGCTGAAGGTCCAATAAAGTAGGCGCAGGGCCATCAGAGTTAGAGAGTGAATCTACAAAAAAACTGCCTCCGAAACTAGCACCGCTTTCTTTCGCCACCTGTTCTTGCGCTTCAGAGCTAACAGTACTCTCGCAAAAAATAGTAGGGATATTTCTTTCTTTTATTATTGCTATAAGATTTGTCATTCTCCTAGGTGTTACTTGGCTTTCGGAATTTACAGGCCAAAGATATGCTTCCTCCATCCCATAGTCTCTAGCCAGATAACTGAATGCTCCTTCGCAAGTTACTAATACTCTTTGGTCTAAAGGTAAGGAATCAAGGTGAAGCCTAAGTTCATTATCAAGAGCTAGAAGCTGCTTCTTATATTTTTCAGCATTCTGCTTAAAAGTATTTATTCCTTTAGGGTCAATTGCTATAAAGGCACTTACAAGTTTATCAACATAATGCATTGTCCTTTTAGGAGACATCCAAGCATGCGGATTAGGTCGGCCTGAGTATGCATCTCCCTCTATCATCAAGGGTTCCATACCTTCTGACAAAACAACTCTACGAGTATTGCCTGCACTGGCAGTAAATTTTCGAATCCATAATTCCAAGCCCAATCCATTCTCAACTATCAAGTCAACACCTTTTGCCTTAATAAGGTCACTTGGAGTAAATTGATACCCATGGATTTCCGCGCCTGGTTTTGTAATCGATTTAACTATTAAACGATCTCCAGCCACATTACTTGCTATGTCAGCAAGTACTGTAAAGGTAGTTAATACATAGGGTTTTTGAGGTTTTAACTCCTCTTTAGGGACTCTATTTATTGAGAAATAAATAGGTGTCAATCCAAAAATGACTAACAATGAGAATAGGCTTATATATTTTTTAAAGGAAAATAAAGTTGGTTTCATTTAAAATATTCTATAGTAAAAATTTAATTAATATATAACGGATAAAACCTTATGAATTTATTCTCTTTTAATTAAGCCTCTAAAATAATTCCTTTCAAACCACTCTCTTTAACTTGATCTTCCAACCAATTCTTTCCTTGATTTAAAAATCCCACCCAATCTAATTTCTCTTTATCTGCTGCATTGGAAACCAACTTAACAGTTTGTTCTTTTAATAATTGAAGATCTGGTTCTGATACTCCATTATTTAAAGCCATCCAATCAGACATAGAACGACCTACTACTCGAGTTAGGTATGCAGCACTTAATGCTTGTATTGAACCAGCTGCTAACCAACTGCTCCCATGAAGCTTCGTAAAGCCAAGAAGAGCTTGACCACTCCATTCGACTACGCCTTGAGCAACTGCAGCAGTTGCAAGTTGCTTCGCAACATGTCTAAGTAACTCTGGATCTGCTTTGCATGACCAAATATTTGCCATTTCCTTGACCATTAATCCATTAACAACAGCAACTGATAACAAATCAGAAGTTGGTAGTGGAGAGGCAAATACGGCTCCCGCAACCATCCATTGAGATCGATTCTGAATTACTCTAAATTTATCTCTTCTTAATTTCTCTAAGTCATTTTGCCAGGAAGAATGAAGTCTAGACAACAGTCTCTGCTTAGTTATATCTATATTTGTATTTGACTGGTCAAGAATTCTCCTAATAGGATTTAAAACTGTTTTCATATCTTGAGTTGAACCAGCCCATCTCAAAACTCTTGAAGACCAACGTTCAGGGAGTTGAGCCTTAAGGTCTTTATATTGTTCTGACCAAGAAGTAGAATCTTTCCAAGAAACCATTATCCAAGAAGGCTGATCTGCTGGAAGTTTCTCAATCCACAGCAAATCTGCAGCCCTTAATGGCAAAGGCAAAACATATACAAGTAGATCTTGTTCGACAAGTTCATCAGGTAAAACCCATGAATCATTTCTGATTGGTAGTGAAGCTTTAAAAGAAAGATCTAAAGCTTGATTGGCAAGAGCTAATTCAACTTGACTCTCGTTTGGGAGATCGACTCCAGTAGTACTTGTAAAAGCTATTTTTTGAGGAATAGACCTATCTAAAATCTGATTTAGAGATTTTATTCTGCTTTCCCTATCAACTAAATAATCTTCATTTTCATCAAGTGTATCGAAATGATCAAGGACCTCGTTACATCTACTAGTCCAACCTTTAACCGTTGAAGGTGCGTCAAACTTAACCGTTTCTGTCTTAAACAACCAAAAAAAACCTAACCCAAAAGCAAGAACACCAAGCTCACCTCCTGGGATATGTGCTACCTCTCCTAAAAACCATTGACCAAAAGCAAGTGAACCTAAAAGTAAAGCTCCTTTGCCAAACGGAATTGATTCAAAAGAGAGGGTGCTAGGTAAAGAAGGAATTTTTTTCACGAAATTCATTAATACTCTTTCTTATTAGCTTAATTAGAGATTAAAGCAAATAGCAAAGGTCTAAAGGCTTACAAATACAACTATTTACGTTGTAAAAGCTGACAAAAAACAATAATCTTATCCAAAAAAAAAAGTTACAAAAAACTTAATCAAATGTGAATCTGCTAAAGGAGTGGGACAAATTTATCGCATTGATACTCACGATGCGTCACACTTGCCGTGTTAATTAGGCTTAGGGCCATGGGTGATTCTTATAACGATCCTAACCAAGGTGGAAGAAACTTCGAAGACTCCAGGAATGGAGGAAGAGGTAATTTCAGAGGGAACAGAGGTCCCGGAAGAAGGGATGGGGGAGGCTTTCGAATTCGCTTAAGTGATAATGAAATGCGATCTGCTAAGACGATTCAAGAAGCTTTTAACCTTCGATCTACAGTTGCTGTTCTTGGTTTCGCAACAAGAACTTTGGGGCAAATGCTTGAAGAAGGAAAACTTGAAGACTTGATAACTGAATATCGATCAGAGAGAAATAACTTCAACCAAAACACAATGTCCAATAAGAATGGCCAAAGGCACAACTCTAATCCAGAAAACAATTCAAAGTCAGGAAATAAACCAAATCCTTTTGCAAGACCTGATAAGCCAGAAACTCAATTACCTGCAAAAGAGAATGAAGGCTCTTCTTCTTCAAAAGAAGAGAACCTAGAAATACAAAACGATGAAAAGGAAAAATCTACTGAGACAATTCCTCAAGCTACAAATTCCTCATTAGAGCAATCAAATGAGATTGAAAAAAACATTACGGAAAAAGAATCATAATTTGCCATGACTAGAGTTCTATCAGGAGTTCAACCAACTGGGGCTCTTCATATAGGTAATTGGCTTGGAGCCATTCGAAACTGGGTAGACCTCCAAGAAAAACATGAAACTTTTGTTTGTGTAGTAGATCTACATGCAATAACTATTCCTCATGACCCAAACTTACTGGCAAAAGAAACAATCTCTACTGCTGCGCTTTATTTAGCGTGTGGAATGGATCCAAATAAATGTTCAATATTTGTTCAAAGTCAAATCACCGCTCATAGCGAATTGTGTTGGCTATTGAATTGTGTTACACCTTTGAACTGGATGGAAAGAATGATTCAGTTCAAAGAAAAAGCCCTAAAGCAAGGAGACAATGTTTCTATTGGGCTATTGGATTATCCAGTTCTAATGGCAGCTGACATTCTTTTATATGATGCTGACCTTGTACCAGTTGGAGAGGATCAAAAACAACACCTTGAACTTGCTCGAGATATTGCTCAACAAAGAATAAATTCACGTTTCGGGAGCAAAAAAAATCCCATTTTAAAAGTTCCGAAACCTTTAATAATCAAAGAAGGGGCGAAGATAATGAGTCTTACTGATGCCCGTAATAAAATGAGCAAAAGTGATCCGAATGATGGAAGTAGAATTTCCCTATTAGATCCACCAGAATTAATTATTAAAAAGATAAAAAGAGCAAAGACTGATCAATTTATTGGATTGGAATTTAACAACCCAGATAGACCTGAAGCTGAAAACCTTTTAAGCATTTATTCAATCCTAAGTGGCCTTAGTAGAGAAGAAGCCACAAAAGAGTGTCATGAAATGGGGTGGGGTAAGTTCAAGCCTTTGCTTGCTGAAGCGACTATTGCCTCCATTGAACCAATCCAAACTAAATATAAGGAACTCATTGAAGATCCAACAGAACTTAATCAAATTCTTCAAAAAGGTTCGATTAAGGCTAATAATGTTGCAGACAAGACATTAAATAGAGTTAGAGATGCTCTTGGTTTCCTTAAAAAAGAATTTTAATTATGCCTATAATCACACTTCCTGATGGAAGCAAAAAAAAATATGAGAACTCAATAACCACTAAAGAAATCGCAGAAAGCATTGGTCCTGGATTAGCCAAAGCTGCTATAGCTGGGAAAGTAAATGGAGACTTAATTGATATATGCATTCCAATTAATAATGATTCACAAGTAAGTATTGTTACAGCTAAAGATCAAGAAGGTATTGAAATAATACGGCATTCGTTTGCTCACCTTGTTGGACATGCAATTAAACAATTATATCCAGAAGCAAAGATGGCAATAGGTCCTATAATTGAAAATGGTTTTTATTATGATATTGACTTTATTAGAACATTTACACCCGATGATCTAACTAAAATAGAGAATAGAATTAAAGAATTAATAAAATTAGATTATGATGTAATTGTTGACTCTGTATCTAAAGAAAAAGCTAGAGAAACATTTACAAAAAGGAATGAACCTTATAAATTAGAGATAATAAATGAAATCCCATCAGGGGAAAATATTAAACTATATAAACATCAAGAATATGTTGATATGTGTAGGGGACCACATGTCCCAAATACATCTCATTTAAGGATATTTAAACTTCTTAAAGTTGCAGGAGCTTATTGGCGTGGGGATTCTAATAATGTAATGCTACAAAGAATATATGGTACTGCCTGGAGAAACTCAAAAGAATTAAATGAGCATATTAATAGAATTGAGGAGGCTGAAAAAAGAGATCATAGAAAATTAGCCAAAAAGTTATCTCTATTTCATATTCAAGAAGAAGCCCCTGGGATGGTCTTCTGGCATCAAAAAGGTTGGGTAATATACCAAGTTTTAGAACAATATATTCGCAAAGTATTAAATGCAAATGATTACAAAGAGATAAAAACACCTCAAGCTGTAGACAGATCTCTATGGGAGAAATCTGGGCATTGGGAAAAATTCAAAGAAGATATGTTTACAACATCATCAGAAAATCGTGAATATGCAATCAAGCCAATGAATTGTCCATGTCATATACAAGTATTTAATCAAGGTCTTAAAAGCTATAGAGATTTACCTATAAGACTTGCTGAATTTGGCTCATGCCATAGGAATGAACCCTCTGGGGCCTTACATGGCCTAATGAGAGTTAGGAATTTTGTTCAAGATGATGCGCATATCTTCTGCACAGAAGAACAAATACAAATAGAAGTCACCAGCTTCATTGACCTCGTATTTAAAGTATATAAAGATTTTGGTTTTAATTCTATTTCAATAAAACTTTCTACAAGACCCGAGAAAAGAGTAGGTAGTGATGAGATTTGGGACAAATCAGAAAAAGCATTATCTGAAGCATTAAATTCCAAAGGAATTGAATGGAGCATTCTTCCTGGAGAAGGTGCATTTTATGGGCCTAAAATAGAGTTTTCATTAAAAGATTGTCTTGATCGAATTTGGCAATGTGGAACCATCCAGGTTGACTTTTCAATGCCAGATAGATTAGGCGCAAGTTACATCAATGAAGAGGGAGAAAGGAGAGTACCGGTGATGTTACATCGAGCAATCCTAGGATCTTTTGAAAGATTTATAGGTATCTTAATTGAAAATTATGCAGGAAACTTTCCTACTTGGCTGTCTCCTGTACAAGCAATTGTAATGGGTATAACTAATAGAAATAATAACTATTGCCTCCAGGTAAAGGATAAATTATCAAGATTAGGTTATAGAGTGGAAAGCGATATAAGAAACGAAAAAATTGGTCTAAAGATAAGAGAGAATACAATTCAAAAAGTACCTTATTTAATAATAATAGGTGACAAGGAAGAAGAACAAGGAAATGTTTCCATTAGGACAAGAGAAGGTAAGGATTTGGGCCAAATGAAATTAGAAGAATTCCGATCATTACTAGACCATTCGATCTCATCCAAAGGAATGAATAAAAGTACGGAATGAAATTATTTTCCAAATTGAATTGTATTCGAAAAAATGAAAATCATTCAATCAAATCAAGCTATAAATTCTGGGATATCTATATAAAATGAACTTACTTGCTGTTGATTTAGGAGGAACTAAAAGCTTATTAGCAATTTTCAAGTGGAATAAAGTACCAGTTAAAATACATCAAAAGAGATATATCTCTTCTGAATGGAATTCATTTTACTCTATATTAAATGATTTCATTACCACACTTCCAGGAAATATTGATAAACCTAAATATGGATGTATAGCATTAGCGGGTAATACTAACAAAAACAATTGCAAGATAACTAATCTTAATTGGGAAATATCTACAGAGAATATATATAAAATAGTAAAACTAAAAAAGATTGAATTAATAAATGATTTAGCTGTACTAGTTTATGGTCTTAAATATTTTAAGAAGGATCAATATACAACTATTCAGGAAGGTAATGTTGAACGTCCTGAATTGAATAATAGTGTAATTGCAATAATAGGAGCAGGTACAGGTCTTGGTATTGCTAGAGGCCTTAAAGATTCTAATGGGTTTCATTCTCTTTCTAGCGAAGGAGGTCATAGTGAGTTCTCTCCACGCTCTCAAGATGAATGGGACCTTGCAAAATGGCTTAAAAACGACTTAAAAGTTGATCGCCTTTCCTTAGAGAGGATTGTTAGCGGAACTGGTCTTGGTCATATAGCTAGATGGCAGCTTTTAAAAGAGCATGGAAAGATGCACCCCTTAAGAGAAATTGCTGAAAAATCTACTCCCTATTCCTCTAATACTATTGATATCCCAGCGATAGCATCTAAAGCTGCGAGAAATGGGGATAGTCTTATGTTGAAAGCATTAGATATATGGCTAAGCGCTTATGGCTCCGCAGCAGGAGATCTAGCATTACAGGAACTTTGCACTTCAGGTCTTTGGATAGCAGGAGGGACTGCTGGCAAACATATTAATGGTTTAAAATCTAAAATTTTCTTAGATTCTTTTATAAATAAAGGTCGCTTTAAAGCCTTTTTAAAAGAAATTCCTATTAAGGCATTAATAGATCCTGACGCTGGGGTCTTTAGTGCGGGTTGCAGAGCTTACCAAGTTGCCCAACAAAATGAGAAACTTAACTGAAGAGAAAGAAACAAATGGCGCCACCGCGCATAGGTAAAAAAGTAGTAGTAGAGGTCCCTTCTACAACTGCCAATTTAGGACCAGGATTTGACTGTCTAGGAGCCGCCCTAAGTCTTTCCAATCAATTCATTATTCAACGCATCGAGGGTGGAGCTGAAAGGTTTGAGCTCATCATGGAAAGCGCTGAAGGAAGTCATTTAAGAGGAGGTCCGGAAAATCTTTTTTATAGAGCCGCTCAAAGAGTCTGGAAAGCTGCTCAAATTGAACCCATAGCCCTACAGGCAAGAGTAAAGCTAGCTGTTCCACCAGCAAGAGGGCTTGGCAGCAGTGCAACTGCAATTGTTGCAGGACTTGTTGGCGCAAATGCACTTATGGGTTATCCCCTCCCTAAAGAAAAGCTGCTTGAACTTGCAATAGATATTGAAGGTCATCCTGACAATGTCGTACCTTCCTTACTTGGTGGCTTATGTCTTACAGCTAAAGCAGCCTCTCAAAGATGGAGAGTAATTCGCTGTGACTGGGATGATTCCATTCAAGCTGTTGTTGCGATACCTTCTCTTCGACTCAGTACAAGCGAAGCCAGACGAGTTATGCCTAAAAACATTCCAATTAGTGATGCAGTAATGAATCTAGGAGCTCTTTCCCTTTTACTTCAAGGATTAAGAACTGGCAATGAAGAATTAATTTCTGATGGAATGCATGATCGCCTTCATGAACCCTATAGATGGGGACTAATCAAAGGAGGGGCAGAAGTACAAACTGCTGCTAAAAATGCTGGAGCCCTAGGCTGTGCAATAAGTGGGGCAGGGCCAAGTATTTTAGCCTTATGCAAAGCTTCCCAAGGAAGATTTATCAGTCAAGCAATGGTTAAAGCCTGGGAAACTCAAGGAGTTGCTAGTCGAGCGCCTGTATTAAGCCTCCAAAAGTCAGGAAGTGCATGCGTTAAAGAAATAAATGAGTAGTTTTACTTAGAAAGGGGCCTAATGACTGATAAGTTGAGTGACATTCTCTCGCAAACCATGGCCGCAAATTTGCCACTGACTATTGCGACAACAAATCAATTTCCCTGGCTTTCATTAATTGTCCTCCTTCCTGTAATAGGGGCTTTAATAATGCCTTTATTGCCTAAAGAAGAAAAAGGCAATAAACACTTAGCCCGAAATTTCGCAATTAGCTTTCTATTAATTGATTTTGTTTTAATTGCTGGAGTATTAACAATACTTTTTGACAACCAATCTCAAAATCTTCAATTAATCGAAAGGCTTAATTGGCTGCCTTCAATTGGACTTGAATGGTCCCTAGGTGTAGACGGAATATCGGCGCCCTTAGTAATTCTAAGTGGTTTGATTACTTTACTTTCAGCAATTGCTAGTTGGAACATTCAAAATAAGTCAAGATTATATTTTGCTCTCTTATTAGTTCAAGCCTCTGCACAGGCATTGGTTTTTCTCTCTCAAGATTTTCTTCTATTTTTTCTAGCCTGGGAGTTAGAGCTTGTTCCTGTTTATTTGCTAATTGCTATTTGGGGAGGAAAAAGACGTCTTTACGCTGCAACTAAATTCATCTTATATACAGCACTTGCTTCTCTATTAATACTTATAAGTGGTCTAGCTCTAGCCCTATCTGGGGATTTTTTCACATTAAATCTAAGTGAATTAGCTCTAAAGCCCTCTTCAGGTGCTTTCTCTATACTTTGTTATTTGGGTTTCCTAATTGGGTTTGGAGTAAAACTTCCTATTTTCCCTTTGCATACTTGGCTTCCAGACGCTCATGGAGAAGCTAACGCACCTGTTTCAATGCTTCTGGCTGGCGTCTTATTAAAGATGGGAGGATACGCCCTCTTAAGGTTTAATGTTCAGATACTTCCTGAAGCACATTTAATTTTAGCTCCTGCATTAATAATTCTTGGAATAGTAAATGTAATTTATGGGGCTTTAAATGCTTTTGCTCAAGACAATGTTAAGAGGCGTATTGCATGTAGTTCAGTAAGTCATATGGGCTTTGTTCTTCTTGGGATTGGCGCCATTGATTCTCTTGGGATGAGTGGTGCAATGCTCCAAATGATTAGCCATGGTTTAATTGCCGCAGCTATGTTTTTCATTACAGGTAGTTTTTACGAAAGAACAAATACTCTTTCCATTCCAAACATGGGGGGATTAGCTAAGGTTTTACCTATTACTTTTGCTCTCTTTCTTATAAGTTCAATGGCATCCTTAGCCTTACCAGGCATGAGTGGTTTTATAAGTGAAATAACAGTTTTTCTTGGAATAACAAGCCAAGATAGCTTTACACCATTATTTAGAGCAATAACAATCTTGATAGCTGCAATTGGTCTTGTTCTTACACCTATATATTTATTGTCTATGTGTAGAAGAGTTTTCTTTGGTCCAAGAATTCCAGCTCTAGCGATGGTAGAGGAAATGAAACCTAGAGAACTAACAATTGGGCTAAGTCTTCTATTACCAACATTGGCTATAGGGTTTTGGCCTCGCCTTGTAATCAACGTTTACGAAACTTCTACTAATGCACTAGCTGATGGGCTAATAAGTCATAAGGTTTTATCTCTTGCACAAGCATTCCAATTAACTTGAGATGCAAAATCACCAAGCAACACCTGCTCTATTAAAAGGGAAAGGCTTACCAAATTACAAAGAGATTTCACCTGAAGAGGTGAATTCACAAATTCCCAAACTCCTTAAAAGCCTCCAAAAGGAGTTGGCAACACTAGAAACAAATCTAGAGAATACTTTAAACAAAGATGAACCATTAAAATGGGATGAAGTAATGAATCCCCTTTATCAGATGGGGGAAAAACTTAGATGGAGCTGGGGAGTCATTTCCCATTTAAATGGTGTTTGCAATTCGCCTGAATTGCGTAATGCCTACTCTGCACAACAACCTGAGATCGTCCGTTTTGGCAACAAGCTTGGGCAAAGTAAAGTCATCTACAATTCGCTTTTAAAATTAAAAGATAGTTTTTCAGACACTCTTGATGAAACTCAATTGAGGATCTTAGAGGCAGAGCTACTTTCAATGAAGCATAGAGGAGTTGGACTCGATGCTGCCCAGAAAAATGTATTTAATGCCAATAGCGAAAAATTAGCAGAGCTATCAAATAAATTCAGCAATAATGTTCTAGATGCGACAAGTGCATGGAGTTTATTATTAACTGATCCTTCTGATGTTGAAGGTTTACCGGAACGGGTTTTATCGAATCTTGCTTTGAACGCGAAATCAGCAGGTGACACCTCACTCGGCTCTGACAGTTTGCCTCCAACAAAAGAGAAAGGTCCCTGGAGAATAGGTTTAGACATGCCTAGCTACATTCCAGTTATAACCTATTCAAAAAATAGACATTTAAGAGAAGTTATCTATAAAGCTCATGTAAGTCGGGCAAGCGATGGAAAGCTATCAAATAAATCTACAATTGAAGAAATCCTTTTATTACGCAAAGAACAATCCCATCTTCTTGGTTACAAGAATTGGGCGGAAGTAAGTCTTGCAAGCAAAATGGCGAAAGAAATAAGCAATGTAGAAAAACTACTCGAAGAATTACGTTCTGCAGCAAAACCAGTTGCGGAAAAAGAGCTAGAAGAACTGCAACAATGTGCTTACCGTCATGGAGATTCAGATGATAACAATTTAGCCCCTTGGGACATTAGTTTCTGGTCAGAAAAACTTCGACAAGAGAAATTTGATCTTGATCAAGAGAAATTAAGGCCTTGGTTCCCACTCCCTCAGGTTTTAAATGGCCTTTTTAGTCTATGTGAGAAATTGTTTGATATAAAAATAAGACCTGCTTTAGAGGAAGGGATTCCTAAATGGCACCAAGATGTCGAGTTTTTCCGTGTCTTTGATCAGAATAATATTGAAATAGCATCATTTTATTTAGATCCATATAGTCGTACTGGAAGTAAACGAGGAGGTGCCTGGATGGACGAATGTCTTATCCGATCCAGGGCAGACAATGGGGCAATGGTTCTTCCCGTTGCGTATTTAGTTTGCAATCAGACCCCTCCAACAGAAAATACTCCTAGTCTCATGAGCTTTGAAGAGGTTGAAACGCTCTTTCATGAATTTGGGCATGGACTTCAACATATGCTTACCACTGTCAATTACCCTCAAGCCGCAGGTATAAATAATGTCGAGTGGGATGCAGTAGAACTCCCTAGTCAATTCATGGAGAATTGGTGCCTTGATCGCTCAACAATGAATGGTATTGCTAAACATTGGGAAACAGGAGAACAACTACCTGAAAAAGAATTTGAGAAATTATGTCTTAGTCGTACATTCAATTCGGGTATGGCTACTCTAAGGCAAATTCATTTTGCCCTAGCAGATATTAGATTACATAGTCAATGGGATGAGAGTCTAGGAATAACTCCAGATGAACTTAGGAGAAAGATAGCAGAGACAACAACTGTTATAAACCCTATTAAAGAAGATCAATTCCTCTGTGCATTTAGCCATATCTTCGCAGGAGGATACTCCGCAGGCTATTACTCATATAAATGGTCTGAGGTCCTTAGCGCAGATGCTTATTCAGCCTTTGAAGAAGCTGGATTAGAAGAAAAAGAAATCAAGTCGACTGGTAAACGTTTTAGAGATACTGTCCTTAGCCTTGGCGGCAGTCGATCTCCATCAGAAGTATTTGTATCGTTTAGAGGGCGAGCCCCTTCAACAAAAGCATTAATTAGACATTTAGGTCTTCTTCATTCCTCATAAGAACTTCTTGCAGAAGAATTTCGATTGATTTTGGATTCTGAATTAAACCCTTGTGCGTCAATACTGGAAGGGCCGATACTCGTCCAATAGGAAGAGCTGCTTGCCAACCAGGAATTACCATCAAATCCATTAAACAATAAAAACTACTACAATCAATTTTTTTTAGTTGGCTAATATCATTATTTAATTCTTTAAGGAATTCACTAGATCTCTTCATGTCAGCTACTCCAGGCAAAAAGGAAGATGGAACAAATTGAGCGGTAACTGTCCCATTATGAGGAGAGCCGACACTAATAAAACGTCTAGTCCTTTGTGCTCCATTTATCTTCTGCAACCAAGTTCGGCTAATTAAACCTCCCATAGAGAAACCAAATAAATCAATAGTAGTTTCTTTTCCATATCTCTTGAGAATATGCTCGTCTAAGTCTTTAGCTAAAGAAGTAATAGGTATTCTTCCAAAATCATGAGGCAAGTAAGGTGCAAAGGTTGAGACTCCATACCCCTCAAGTTTTTCAATAAACGGATTAAACATGGAAGGTTTGTCCCACAAACCATGCACAAGGACCAAAGGAGGACTAGATCTTGACATAACCTTTTAAAGACTCCATGTATCTAAATCTTTCAATCTCAACGTTGCCACTAAAACCTTTAATAGGAGGATTACATTTACGCAAGCATATCTTTACAGGGACAGGTCCATATATCGTCTCTAGAAAATCAAGTATTTGCTCACTAAAAGTTTCTATAGTAAAACAGCTGATTTCGAATGCGAGTTGCTGCAAGCCTTTTATCGCGATGCTGTAATCAGCCGAATCCTCTATTTTATCTTTTTCCACTGTCTTCCTAACATCTAGCCAAAGACTAAAATCAAGAAGGAATTCCTGTCCCAGCAATCTCTCTTCTTCAAGGACTCCAACATGTGCCCATAGATTGATTGATCTTACATGAATAGCTCCTAATGATAGATATTCGATCATAATTACAAATCAGTATGGGTAAAGAATCTTGATCCATTAGCAAATTCTTCAGCGATATGGCCATCACCTCTCAACATATAGCGATATGTAACCAAGCCTTCTAGACCAACAGGCCCCCTTGGGGGAAGTGTTTGAGTACTAATTCCAACTTCAGCACCAAAGCCATATCTAAACCCATCCGCAAACCTTGTAGAGCAGTTATGGTAAACACCAGCACTATCAACACTCCGCAAGAACTTATCTGCCGTCTTAAGATTATTAGTAACAATCGCGTCGGTATGTCGTGAGCTATATCGACCAATATGTTCTAAAGCCTCATCCAAGCTTGATACAACCTTAACAGAAAGCCGTAAATCTAAATATTCCGTTGACCAATCTTCTTCGCTTGCTAATTCTTTCACTCCATAAGACTGACTTGTTGTATCACCGCAGAGAGATACTCCAGTGAGTTCAAGCTCAGGGATAGCTCTTTTAAGAAATGAACCGGCTATTGAAGAATGTAGAAGTAGTGTTTCAATTGCATTACAAGCTGCAGGGTATTGTGTCTTACTATCAATTGCTATGCGAACTCCCTGTTCTAAATCAGAGTCAGCATCAATATATAAATGACAAATTCCGTCAGCATGACCAAGTACTGGGATATGAGTATTGTCTTTGATAAATCGAACTAATTCATTACTTCCACGAGGAATAATCAAATCTACAAGTCCATCTAAGTTCAACATTGCCATACTTTCTTGACGTGACGTAAGCAAACAAAGGCAATCAGGATGCACATCAGACAATTCCAAGCCTTTTTGCAAACATTTCATAATGGCCTTATTAGTTTGACTCGCTTCACTGCCGCCTTTAAGAAGGGCCCCATTCCCAGAACGAATAGCAAGTGATGCAATCTGCACAACGGCATCAGGCCTAGCCTCAAATATTACTCCTAAAACTCCGAGAGGAACAGTAATTCTTTCGAGGCAAAGTCCTTGAGCCAATTCTCTATTCAACTGGGTTATACCTATTGGATCAGGCAATAAAGCCACTTTTCTTATCCCATCTATTGCTCCTCCTAATTTCTCTTTATTTAACTTAAGCCTAGACATAAGAGACTGATTAAGGCCTGCGGTTTCGGCATTCTTTAAATCTGCCAAGTTTGCATTAACAATTTCACTGGAATTAGAAGATAAAGCATTTGCCATTAACAAAAGAGCTTTACGTCGTTGGTCATCAGTACATAAAGCCAAATCTTTGGAAGCCTTCCTAACTTCACTAACTCGCTGAAACAACTCATCAGAAGGGGCCGGAATAGAGGAGTTACTTGTCATCTGTAAAACTGATGTTCATTAATATTGCCTTAAAAGGGCTCATTACACCTTAAAAAAGTTTCAAGAGCTAACCGTCCTACACTAAAAGATGCATAAGACAAAAATTTATCCGATTGATTAAAAATATTCTTATTTTTATTACCTATAAAATGCATGTATTCACTTGAATGGGCAAGAATAACTTTTAAACCTAGTCTTAATTCCAACCAATCAACCAACGGAACATCATTCCAACCAGGCAAGTACTTACATTCTTTTATGGAACGATTCCCCTCCCCAAGCTTACCTTGCAAGCATATCCCTACAGATTTAACCTCACCATTAATATCATCAACTGATTGAATATATTCACACAGTTTAATGGAAACAAGACCTGGGAGCATAGGACTTGAATGGATGATTTTTTTTTCTAAAAGCAAATTACAATGTTGATCTATATGAGATATATTAATGGTAGACATTGCCAGTTCAATCCCTACAACCTGGAACAGACTATTATTCACTAAAATTAATACCTTAAGAATATTTCCAACTGACTTTGCCAGTTGCCATTTTTATCAAAGGAACCAAGTAAGCCAAAATTCTGGTTTAATTGATATGTAATATTGCCTTGCGAAGGTATATCTTCACGATTTGGAGTAGCTTGAATAGAGAAAGTAATTCTATCAGTCATATCTATACCTACTTCAGTAACCCATGCCTGCTGAGTAGTTGTCTTCCCAGTATTGTCGTCTGCATTAGTTGATTGATTATCAGATACATCAACTTCTGGACCACTAACATAAGCTGGATATAAGTAAAATTGCAATTTCTCCCGAAAAGCACTACTAATATTACCAAGAACTGGAGTAACAAGAGACCGGTTGATCACATCGGCGAATACGCGATTGTCCCCACCCTGAAATAAATTCGCAATAGAGTTTCCACCAATAAGGCCAAGTAATTCTGTCTCAGGGATAGGAGGGGTACTTCTTAACTTGTAATTGTCTCCAAGTCGATCCAGTGCCCCAGTAGCTATAACTTCAACTTTAACGAAACGGGAACCTCCTATACCAAAAGAACCCGAGCCATTGGTCATGAAATCACTAGAGGAACTAAGGTCGCTAGGGTCTCTAACTGTATCTGGAACACGAGTTGTCATCTTCACGTCTACATAAGGAATCAACCCCATAGAAGGAACAAATATTGCTACATTCTGTTCATTTCTATCTAAATTAAATGTAGTAGTAAATAAATTCACTCTTCCTTTAACTAAACGAACTAAGCCGCTTGGTCTAATAGTTTTATCAAATTTTCCGTTAAGAAGAATAAACCCATCTATTTCAAAACTTGTTAGAGGTGGAGAAACTATTCGGAGTTCTGGACCTAATTGAAGTCTTAAGTTATCAAAGGAAATTGCTGACAATCCCTTGGGAATTACAGAGTTAACCATTTTAGTGGCGGGTGCATTTTCATCACGAATAAATAAAACAAGTGGATCCTTTCTGTTCCACTTCTGCTCAGGTAATGATTCCAATCTCCTAGACTCAGAAGAAGTTGACATACTTTGATTCAAAGGCCTAGCTGATTTGTTAGCTGCTGATCTCTGAGTGGAAATTGAGCCTTGATTTATTGTTACGTCTCCGCCAACAATGGGTCTCAGCAAAGCGCCTCTAAATAAAAGAGAGGAAGCGAAAGTTATATCAGCATAAGAGGAACTAAGTTGAACATCTTTTGCCATCAAAGAAAGTGGGATTTCTTCTTCCTTGCCAGGTGAAAACAAAGCAATTGCGCCACTCCCAAGAACAACTCCTTCTGATCCTATATTTGCCTTGACATTCTTAAATTCAACTCTATTGAAATCGAAAAGAATAGTTCCATTTATTTGCTTTATAGTCTTTCCTTTATAAATAATCTCTGAGTTTTTAACAACAAGGAATCCATTTGCTTCAGGATCCTTATAAGTCCCTCTTATTGAGACAATGAAATCAATATTAGTAGATTTCCAATTAAAATCCCTTTCAAAAAATTTATCTAAAAACCTTATCCCATCACCATGGCTTTCGATTCTCAGATCAATTGGTAATGAGGAGGACAATGGTATTTGACCTGCCAACGTAATTGGCTCAGATGAGGTAGAGCTTTGTAAGACTAAATCTGTTTTAACAAATGAATCTGAGATAACTATATTTCCTTTTTTAAGAATTAATTCCTCATTGCTAAATCCAACTTTATTGAAAGTCAATTCGGCGCTTACTTCTCTCTCCTCTTTCCCAAGCCTATAGTTTCCACGAAATCCAAACATTCCTGTAAGACCTGATGGAGAGGGAATAAATAAAGACAACAATGCAAATGGAATGTTTTCTAGAGAGAACTTTCCTTCTCCAATCCGCAAGGGGCCTCTGATAGTTGCAGTAAACTTCTCAACATCTGACTCTTCATTAATATTTTGATTAACAGCCCAAAGTTTCCCTGATGAAACGAGATCAATATTTAGATTTCTCAAGTCAGTTCCTTTCACTTCTATCTCTGCATCTACATACCCTCTTAAATCATCAGGATTTATGAATTCTCTCTTTTTTTTAAGCTGTCTTTCTCTTGCAACTTCAATTACAGATCGAATCCATTCTGTTAATTGACTGTCTAAGGAACCTTCAACTGGTGTTATAGCAATATCTTCTAACTCCTTGGCAGACCCTTCAGCCAAAGGCACCTCCAAGTTTAATTTAGGGAATTCAATTGCGCTTTCAACAATCCAACTAGGAGTTACCTTCTTTAATTGAGTTTTACTCCATAATTGGCCATTTACTCGTCCTTTTACATTTAAAGCAATCTGCCCTTTATCTAATGGCCACAGATCTCCTTTGATTGAGTAGTTATCTTCAATATAGCTACCTTTTAAATTGGCTTCTTTTAATTTCCAACCAAGGAACCTAGGGTACCCTAAAGAGATTTTGCCATTAACAAAAATTGGGGTCAAGCCAAGATTTCCATCGCCCGAAAATCGACCAAATATTCGTTTAAAACTTCTCTCTGGAAGCAAAGAAATCTCAATGCGATCTAACCTAAAATCTTTAGCCTTCCATTTAAAACTATTCTCATTTCGATCTATACCAATACTCCCTCCTAAGCGACTGATCTTCAATTGATCTAATCTCCAGTCATCTCTTATGCGTGCAGATATATCAGCAGGAACAGCTGCACCTAAAGAATTCATCTTCAACTGACCGCCGCCGCCGCTAGAACCTATGAATTCCCCTTCCCACTGCTCCTGAAGTCGAACACGACTGAATTGAGGATTTTTCAAAGAGAACGAAAGGTTGGCATTAAGTGCAGAAATCGGACCTTGAACTGTTCCTTTTGAAGATAAATTTCCAGCAACTGTTTGCTTTAAATAAGGATTTAATGAGTTTAGAGCTAGATTTTGCAAATCAAAATCAGCAAACAAATTGCCAGTTCTAAAGCCTTTTTTATCTATTAAAAAAGGTAATAAGGCTTTAAGCTCTAAGCCCATTTTTGATTCGTTCTGATGTCTAACTGAACTAACTAAACCTAGGTTCAAGTTATCTGGCCCAACCAAAGGCATTTCACCTCCGACAATGGCATCCCATACTCCAAACTGCCATTGACTTGTTGGCAAAAGAAGAGCATCTTCCTTACATTTTAAAGCAACTTTTTTAGATGAAAGAGGATCTTTTATGCCTATTCCAGACAAATTTAGATTTGATAAAACTACTCCTCCATTACATTCAAGATTGCCCTCCCTAACCTCCACCTGAAAAGTACCGTCTGCATTCCCTTCGGTTTCCAAATTGAACCTATTAGGCAGGATCCCTTTTAAAGTACTCAATTTGAAATTTTCAAATCCAGCATTTGCCTTAAAATTTAGTTTTTTCCAATTAGCCATACCTTTTAATTGGAAAGAACCTTGTTTTGCAAAATCAAGGGATAAAATGCCTTTTAATTTATTTTCTTTTGGCGCAAAAGCAATTTGGCCTTCAACATCGGCTTGGAAATTCAAAGGTTGTATAACAACACGAGAAGGTTCATTCAAGCGAAACCGAAGCTCTAAATTCTTAGGTTTCTTAGATTCTGAAGGTCCTAATTCCCAATAAGATCCTTTTGCGTTTCTAATTAAATTAAAATTTGCTCCTGTTAATGTAAAAACTGCTACGGGTCTTCTACTAGCAAGGCTAGAGAAAGGAGCGATTTGAACTTTCAACCCAGAGACAGAAACGGTTGAAAGATCGTTATAACCAGGTAACAAATTAGTAGCTCCGAGAGCTACTCCCCAAGGCCTGAGTCCCTTATATTGTCCTATTAATAGAGGGTGTCCCAGTGTTTTGGAAAACTCCTTTTCCCATTTTGGGCGATTACGATCAATGAAGATAGCTACCAATCGATCAGTAGAAACCCATGCGAACCCACTAAGAGATAGTAAAAGGATTCCTATAAGGCCCCCCTTTATTTCTTTGAAGTATTTTTCATTTCCTCCCATGAAGTCTTATCTACCTTTTTGGCTGCATCCAGGGCAACATTCAAAATATAAGAACTGAACGCTATATTCACCAGCCAATGTCAATTTCTCAAGTACTTGAACAAGCAACCGCCTGGCTAGGTTGGGCAGGGCTAGGGCTTGCTGTGATTACAATTATATCTTTTATATTTAATTTAGGATTCAAATTTCGTCTTGTAGGCGCAACAATATTTACTCTTTTACTTTCAGCCAGCTGCTGGGCATTTGGAGAAAGTTATCGTCCACCTTTTAAGGTTGAGGGAGCAGAATATGCTCCTGTTGTTTATGACAATGGAATAGACCTAGTAGTTGCTCAAGCTCCCGAAGGTTTCCCAAATGAAGCAATACAACCAACTCTTGAACAAATTGCTGGGAATCTAAAAGGAATGGGAAGAAACAGAACTATTGTTAATGTTCGAATTAGGAAATTAGAGCCCGCAGGGGAAGGAATAAGTAAACCAATTATTCTTGGAGAGGCGATTAGAGATGTAAATAAAAATAAAACAATTATTCTTTTCCAAGAAAATTCTCAACAAGAAGCACAAGAAGCAGAAGAAGCAGAAGAAGCACAAGAAGCACAAGAAGCACAAGAAGCACAAGAAGGGTCCCTCCAAATCGAATTAAATCAACATGAATCGGAAGAGACTGAAATCTAAAGAAGATCTTTTTCGACTAACAAAGAACTTCTGTGAGGAAGAAAAAGTTCTTAAAGCAAAAGGAATTAATACGTGGGAGTCTCTTATGGAGCTAAAAGATGCAGAGATATACGAAATTATTGAAAATTCTTGTGCAACTGTTCGAAACCTTAAACGTCTACGTTGTATTGCAATGCTTATTTATAAACTTGATCTTTCCCAAGGAGAGGCCGCCTTATTAATTCATTCTGGAATAGCTTCAATAAAAGCTCTAGCCAATTTATCTCCTCAAGAATTACTCCATAAGACTGGAAGACTGGAAAGAATACTTTCAACCGGCCGAAAACCACTGGTAGACCTAAATAAAGCAAATCAATTGATTAACAAAGCGAAAAGCAGGCAAATTATCAACTGACCAGTCAGACAACACAAACCATTAAGAAAAGTCGCAAAATCAAATTAATTAGTAAAAAAGAAAAAATGCATTCTAAATCTTTAATAATCGTCGCAATCCTTACAACGCTTCTTGGGGTAAAGGCTACAAATGCCCAATCAAATCTTTTAGAAAGTGTTAAAAGAAACCCTCAGGAAGCCATTGCCATATGTTCACGATTTAGAGAACTAAACTCTAAAGGGATTTCAGCCAGCTCTAAAGAATCTATAAAAGAAATTTCTCAAAAAAGAAATCTAAACGAAACTGACTCGGAAATTCTTTCTATGTATATAAGAGGTCTGCATTGCCCTGATGTTGTCTAAACAACAAATCCCAATAAGCGCTGTAATCCATCGAGATGAAACTCTTTTACTAAAAGACGGTGTCAAATTAAAAGCAAGGCTGTGGTTCCCTAAGCAAGAAGGTACATGGCCAGCATTGCTTATGCGTCAACCATATGGGAGAGAGATTGCATCCACAGTTACTTATGCACACCCTTCTTGGTGGGCTAGTCATGGCTTTTTAGTTGTTATTCAAGACGTTAGAGGTCAAGGCGATTCAAGTGGGGATTTTAATGGCTTCATTCAAGAGGCCTCTGACACAACTCACACTCATTCTTGGGTTAGGTCTCTCCCTGAATGCAATGGGATCTTAGGAACATATGGTTTTTCTTATCAGGGTCTTACTCAGCTTTTGGCTCTCCCAGAGACACCTCCGCCTGATTGTCTTATCCCTGCAATGACTGGTTTAAATGAAGCAGAGCATTGGAGTAGTGAAGGAGGTGCTTTCTGGTGGCATATAGGACTTGCTTGGGGCCTTCAACTGGCCGCTCAGAAAGTAAAAAGATTAGGTGATAAAAAAGCCTGGACAGATATTCGAGAAAGTCTTGAAAATAAAAGATATCTCTTGGAAGGACCACTTCTTCTACAAAAATATGATCCTAATGGAATGGCAATGAAATGGTTGAGAGAATCTAATGAATCTAATAAAAAACCAACTATTCATAAACCCTTAAAAGCATGGTTAAAGCAACCAATGCTGTTAATTGGTGGGTGGTGGGATCCTCATGTAAATGGAATTCTAGATATTTATCAACAATCAATAGAGTCCGGAGGAAAACCTGAAATTCATATAGGTCCTGCAACTCATCTTCAATGGTGGGAAGGCGCACAAATGCTCCAACTAAGGTTCTTTAAACAACATCTTCAAAAATTAACTTTTTCTACTTCTAATAATTCAAAACTCCACTACTGGAACTTAACTACTAATCAATGGCAAAATCCACAAAAAGAGAAAGGAGAGCTTCCTACCTGGGGATTAAGAAGTGAAGGACTTGCTTGCTTGGAAAGTAAAGAAGGGTTGCTATTAAAAAACTCTAAAGGATCTGGAATGATTTTTCTGGTTCATGATCCCTGGAGACCAGTGCCTGCAATTGGAGGACACTTAAGTCCTGAACCTGGCGCAAGCGATAGAAGCAACATAGACAAAAGAAGTGATGTTATAACTTTCACAAGTCATCCCTTTACGAAGACTCTCCATATAGAAGGCAAACCAGAACTTGAAATAGAAGTGTGCTCAAATAATAAAGGGTTCGATCTTTGCGTAGCATTATCAATAATTGAAAAAGATCACAAAAAAGTCAATCAATTATCTACAGGCTTTCTTCGAGTTTTAGGAGAACAATCAAACCTTTTTTCAATCAAAAAAGTTCTCTTCTCACCATTATCGGCTGATTTCAATGAAGGAACATGTCTTCGTATTTCCCTTGCTGGAGCTGCTTGGCCAGCTATTGGAATAAATCCTGGAGATAATAAATCTTCTTGCGGAGCTCCTGGAGCACATTGCTTAATAACTACTATTTCTTTAAATCTTTCAAAATCAAAACTGCAAATCTCTCCACTAATTCCTGACCAAGGGTTTCAAGAGGGTATGTAGTCGGATTAAGCTTCTATATCAACTCTCCAGTCAATTATGGGTACCAACGTTATTTTCGACTGGATAGCAGAAGAAGGGCGAAAACTTGCAGAATGCAGGCATGACAGTCCATTTTCTATTCTTGGGCCTCAACCTAATGGCAAAGAATGGATTGTTCGGGTATGGATGCCTGAAGCAACAGATGTTTTTCTTCTTTTTAATAACCAAGAAATAAATTTAACTAATCCAAATCATCCCTGGCTTTTTGAAACAATCCTCGAAAAAGATCCAGGAACTAATTACCAAGTAAAAGTACATAGAGACGGTATTGAAAGTATCCAATCTGATCCATGGACATATAGAGAAGAATGGATGGGAGAAGTAGATAGACATTTATTTGCAGAAGGGAATCACCACCACATTTGGCATCGAATGGGAGCGCATATTCGAGAAATTGACAAAATTAAAGGTGTAATGTTTTGCCTTTGGGCGCCTAATGCTCGCAGTGTTTCTGTTATTGGAGATTTGAATTCATGGGATGGGCGTTTTCACCCAATGCAAAAAAGGCTTGGTGGAATTTGGGAATTATTTATTCCAGGTTTAAAAGAAGGGGATCTATATAAATATGAAATCCGATCTAACGAAGGTCATTGTTACAAAAAAGCAGATCCCTATGGATTTCGCCATGAAATTCGTCCTGCCACTAGTTCTGTTATTTCAAATTTAAATCTTTATGAATGGAAAGATTCTCAATGGATGTCTGAAAGGAAAGTTAAAGATGCACTAAGCCAGCCTATTTCTGTTTATGAGATGCATTTAGGAAGCTGGATGCACGAATCAACTAACAAACCTTTTTTAGAAAAAAATGGAACGGAACGTAAGCCCGTTCCTGCTGCAGAAATGAAACCCGGAACGAGACTTTTAACCTATCCAGAATTAACTGAAAGGATTATTCCTTATATCAAGGAAAAAGGTTTTACACATATTGAATTGATGCCTATTTCAGAGCATCCTTTTGATGGGTCCTGGGGGTATCAAGTAACCGGATGGTATGCGCCTACTAGTCGTTATGGTTCTCCTGATGAATTCCGTGCATTTGTCGATTCATGCCATAAAGAAGGAATAGGTGTAATTCTCGATTGGGTACCTGGACACTTTCCAAAAGACAGCCATGGTCTAGCCTTCTTCGATGGCTGTCACCTATATGAACATTCTGATCCTCGAATAGGAGAGCACAAGGAATGGGGAACATTAATTTTCAATTACAGCAGGAATGAAGTTCGCAACTTTCTTGTTGCTAATTTGATTTATTGGTTTGAGCAATTTCATATCGATGGAATCCGTGTAGATGCCGTCGCATCAATGCTTTACAGAGACTATCTACGTCCAGAAGGTGAATGGATTCCAAATGAAAATGGAGGTAATGAAAACACCGAAGCAGTTAGATTCTTACAACAAGCAAATCACGTACTTTTTCAACATTTTCCTGGGGCTCTTTCAATTGCAGAAGAATCAACAACTTGGCCAGGAGTTACAAAACCTACTGATATTGGAGGTCTTGGATTCAACCTCAAATGGAATATGGGTTGGATGCATGACATGCTTGATTATTTCGAATTAGATCCTTGGTTTAGGCAATTTCATCAAAACAATGTGACATTTTCAATTTGTTATAACTTTACCGAAAATTTCATGCTGGCCTTAAGCCATGACGAAGTAGTCCATGGTAAAAGCAACCTTTTAAATAAAATGCCTGGAGATGATTGGCAAAAGCATGCCAATACAAGGGCTTTACTAGCCTATATGTGGACTCATCCAGGTAAGAAAACAATATTTATGGGAATGGAATTTGGACAGAGAAAAGAATGGAATGTTTGGGATGATCTTGAATGGGACCTTACTCAATATGATCCTCATAAAGGTATTCAAAAGCTAATTAGTGATCTTAATCAGCTGTATAAATCTCAGCCAGCCTTATGGAGAGACGACTTTGAAGAATATGGATTCCAATGGATTGATTGTAATGACAATAAAAACTCTGTCATCAGTTTTATGAGAAGAGAAAAATCAACTGGTGAATGGCTTGTAGTAATTGCTAATTTCACACCTCAAGCTCATTCGAACTATAGAATCGGTGTGCCTGTAAGTGGATATTTCGAAGAACTATTCAATACAGATGCCGAAAATTATGGTGGTTCAAATATGGGGAATATGGGAGGATCTTTTACTGATGAATGGCACATTCATGGCTATGATTACTCACTGGATCTAACTCTCCCACCACTAAGCGTTCTTGTGATGAAACATAATTCTGATCATTCAATTAGATCCAGCTAAGAATCCATAAAAGTTAATTAAAAAACAACCAAAAAGGGTCTAAATATGTCAAAAATCCAAAAAGGTGTGAAGAAGCTAATGAATCATTTGATAAATAGCTCTTATCGGACTCGGTTTCTAGTAAGTTTCTCGCTTGATATAAAACAACAATAATGAGCGAATCTCTGCCCTTATTACTCCGCGCTGCTCTAGGTGAAACCGTGGAACGTCCGCCAGTTTGGATGATGCGTCAAGCTGGCAGATACATGAAGGTTTATAGAAATCTTCGAGATGCTCATCCTAGTTTCAGAGAACGTTCTGAGAATCCAGATCTTTCTTATGAAATTTCAATGCAACCATTCAGAGCTTTTAAGCCTGATGGAGTAATTCTCTTTTCAGATATTCTTACCCCTCTTCCTGGGATGGGGATTAATTTTGACATCGTAGAAAGTAAAGGCCCATTAATTAACGATCCAATTAGATCTCTTGATCAAATAAGGAATTTAAAACCGCTTAATCCTCAAGAGAGCATGGGGTTTGTGGGTGAAGTTTTAGGAAGACTTCGCGAAAGTGTTAAAAATGAGGCAACAGTATTAGGTTTTGTGGGAGCCCCTTGGACTTTGGCTGCCTATGTTGTCGAAGGAAAAAGCAGCAAGAATTACGCAATAATAAAAGCAATGGCATTCCAAGAACCAGAATTATTACATCAGCTGCTAAATCATTTTGCAGAATCAATTGCAGTTTATTTACGGTATCAAATTGATTCAGGCGCTCAAGTTGTCCAAATGTTTGATTCCTGGGCAGGGCAGTTAAGCCCTACTGACTACGACACTTTTGCCGCTCCTTATCAGAAAAAAGTCGTTGATCTTGTAAAACAGACTCATCCTCAAACTCCAATCATTCTCTATATATCTGGAAGTGCTGGAGTATTAGAAAGGATGGCGGCAACAGGCGTAGATATTGTCTCTCTGGACTGGACTGTTGACATGGCTGAGGGATGTTCAAGACTTCCTGAAAAAATAGGAATTCAAGGGAATGTCGATCCAGGTCTTTTATTTGGAACTCCTAAAGCAATTCGTGAACGCATAATTGACACTGTAAAAAAAGCAAAAGGTAGACGTCATATATTGAATCTTGGTCATGGAATTCTTCCTGGGACTCCTGAATCAAATGCACAGGTATTCTTTGAAGATGGAAAAAATATCAATGAACTTCTAAAGTCTGTTTCTTGAGAAAGGCTCGAATACTTATAACTGGTGCGAGTGGCTGTGTAGGACAATACACAACTTATTGGCTATTAAAAAATTCCTCTGCAGAAATTATTTTATGGCTTAGAGATCCAACAAAATTAACTTCAATTGATCCTTCTCATCCAAGAATAAAACTAATAGTTGGAGACTTACGACAACCGAGCCTCTTCAAGGACGAGCTATCAGAGATCACACATGTTATACACACTGCAACAGCTTGGGGAGATCCAAATCGAGCTTACGAGGTCAATGTAATTGCTATTGAAAAATTATTAAGCCTTCTCAATCCAAATATATTGGAACTGTTTATATATTTTTCAACCGCAAGTATTCTCAAACCCAATCTTGCACCTCTTCCAGAAGCTTTCAGATATGGAACTGAGTATATCCAAACAAAAGCAAAGTGCTTTAAAAACCTTCAGGAACATCCATTAGCTGAGAAAATAATTGCAGTATTTCCAACTCTTGTATTCGGAGGAAGGGTAGATGGCAAAAGCAAATTCCCAACAAGCTATCTAACCGAAGGACTAAATGAGGCCGTTAAATGGCTATGGCTAGCACGCTGGTTTAAAGCTTTTTCAAGATTTCATTTTATTCATGCAGCTGACATTGCATTCATATGTGGTCATTTAATAACTACAACTAAACCTGATGATAAAAGTTCAAAATCTCAAAAAGGTTGTCTAAAAAAATTAGTTCTTGGACAACCTGAAATATCTATTGATCAAGCAGTCAGAATCCTTTTGAGATGGAGAGGAATGATAAGGACGCCTTCATTCCCTTTATGGGGCTGGTTAATTGAATTATTAATAAAGGTTCTACCAATAGAAATAAATAATTGGGATCGATTTAGTATTAAACAAAGACATTTTACTCACAACCCTGTTGTTTCTCCTGAAAGCTTTGGAGGGGAAAGTCACGCAAAGACACTAGAAGACGTATTACATGATTCAGGACTAAATAAAGTAAATAATCCCAAATAGAGGTAAAATAAAACTAGTGTTAAAGAATTGAATGTTTTCCCTTCTCCGATCATTAACAGCTGCCTTCCTTTCATTGTTCCTAGTTATTGCGCTAGGTGTCTCATCAGTTCAAGCAAAAACTGTCGAAGTAAAGCTTGGAACAGATGCTGGCATGCTTGCTTTTGAGCCCAGTTCAATCAATATTGGTTCTGGCGATACAATCAAATTTGTCAATAATAAGCTTGCTCCTCATAACGCCGTTTTCGAGGGGAATGATGATTTAAGTCATCCTGACCTAGCTTTTGCCCCAGGCGAATCATGGGAAAGAACCTTCTCAACAGCAGGTACTTATGACTTTTATTGCGAGCCACATAGAGGCGCTGGAATGGTAGGGAAGGTTGTCGTTCAATAAATAAAAGATACTTCCACACAAAAAAGCGAGGTGTAAAATCACCTCGCTTTTTTTAATATTCAATCTAAGATATAAGTAATTGATATTCCTTATTAGCCTAAATTTATAAAAAGATGTCTAGAGAACAATTATCTAATTTCCTTTATGCTGCAGAGCGCAACCTTTTTCTAAAAAAAGAAATTTATAATGCTTCTAGTTTTGAAAAAATAAAATCAATTGCTGAAAAATATGGTTTCAAAATTAATTATATAGACCTGCAAGAGGATTTCCTTTCGGAAAAAATAAATAATTGGTTTATAGATAGCAAAATAAATCCTCTAAGAAGAATTCATTAGAGATATTTAGAACCTACAAGAAATTAATTTCAGAATAGAAGCATTAAGAACCACATATTAGAAGCAACCTTAATTAGGGTTATATCCAGAAACCAAAGATCGGTTTCCCTACCTATGATTTTACGAAAGCTAGAATAAGCTGATTTGATGCAATTAATAAAAGAATGCAGCCTAATCCAAATCAATTCACAGAGAATGCTTGGACTGCAATAACATCTTCACAAGAAAGTGCGAAAAAGAATAATCATCAACATATAGAGACTGAACATCTTCTGCTTTCTTTAATAGAGCAAGAGTTAATAGTAAGAATATTTGAAAAATTATCCGTTCAAATCAGAAAAGTTAAATCATTTGCAGAAGACTTTATAGCAAGGCAACCTAAATTAAAATCAAATCCAGATTCTTTATTCCTAGGCGAAGGACTCAACATTGCTTTATCTAAATCAGAAGAATATAAAAAATCATTTAAGGATAGCTATATATCTTCAGAACATCTATTGTTATCCTTGGCAGATGATTCTAGATGTGGCAAAAAGTTATTCGAAAAAGAAAACTTAAACAAATCCGATCTAATTTCAGCAATCAATGAAGTCCGTGGAAATCAAACAGTGGTAGATCAAAACCCCGAAGGAAAATATGAAGCTTTAGAAAAGTACGGAATAAATCTTACTTTTGCAGCCAAAGAGGGAAAACTAGACCCCGTAATAGGAAGAGACGATGAAATAAGGAGAACTATTCAAATACTTAGCAGAAGAACAAAGAACAATCCTGTTCTTATTGGAGAGCCTGGTGTTGGTAAGACCGCGATCGTAGAAGGTTTAGCTCAACGGATTATCAATGGGGACGTGCCAGAAGCTCTTCAAAACCGTCATTTAATATCTTTAGATATGGGTGCACTTATTGCAGGAGCCAAATATAGAGGAGAATTTGAAGAGCGCCTAAAAGCTGTCCTTAAGGAAGTAACCAAATCAGAAGGTCAGATCATTCTTTTTATTGATGAAATTCATACAGTTGTTGGGGCGGGGGCCACTGCTGGGGCAATGGATGCAAGCAACCTCTTAAAACCAATGCTTGCAAGAGGTGAGCTTAGATGCATTGGAGCTACAACACTTAATGAACACAAGGAGCACATAGAAAAGGACCCAGCTCTAGAAAGAAGATTTCAACAAGTACTAGTAGATCAACCAACTATAGAAGACACAATCTCTATTCTTAGAGGGCTCAAAGAACGCTATGAAGTTCATCACGGTGTTCGTATTGCTGACAATGCGCTTGTGGCATCAGCGGTGCTAAGTAATCGTTACATAGCAGATCGATTCCTTCCTGATAAAGCCATAGATTTAATAGACGAATCAGCCTCTAAATTAAAAATGGAAATAACATCAAAACCAGAAGAAGTTGATGAAATAGATAGAAAGATTATTCAACTTCAAATGGAAAGACTTTCATTAGAAAGAGAATTGGACTTAGCTAGCAAAGAAAAATTAAATCTCATAGACAATGAATTAGAAGTTTTATCAACGAAGCAATTGTCTTTAAACTCACAATGGCAGAAGGAAAAAGAATCAATAGGGAAAGTTTCATCAATCAAAGAAGAAATTGAAAAAATACAATTACAAATAGAACAAGCAAAAAGAGATTATGATCTAAATAAAGCTGCGGAATTAGAATATGGCACTCTTGTTAATCTTCAAGAAAAACTAAATGAGCAAGAAAATTCAATAAAACTTGCTAATAATTCATCGAACAATTTATTACTCAGAGAAGAAGTCACAGAAAACGATATAGCCGAAGTAATTGCGAAATGGACTTCTATTCCAGTTAAAAAGTTAGCAGAATCAGAAGTAGAAAAACTTTTAAATTTAGAAGATTCACTTAAAGGAAAAGTTATTGGCCAGGACAAGGCTGTTCAATCTATTGCAGAAGCTATACAAAGATCTAGGACTGGCTTAAGCGATCCAAATCGTCCTATAGCGAGCTTTATGCTTCTGGGCCCAACAGGGGTGGGTAAAACTGAACTTTCTAAATCTTTAGCATTGGAACTATTTGATAGTGAGAATGCAATGATTCGAATAGATATGTCAGAATATATGGAGAAACATTCAGTAAGCAGACTAATAGGAGCTCCTCCTGGTTATGTTGGCTTTGAATCAGGAGGCCAACTAACTGAGGCAGTAAGAAAAAGACCATATACTGTTATTTTATTTGATGAAATTGAAAAAGCGCATTCAGATATTTTTAATGTAATGCTACAGATTCTTGATGAAGGTAGGGTCACTGATGGCAAAGGTAGGACTGTGAATTTTAATAACACAATAATAATTTTAACTAGCAATATAGGTAGTCAAGCAATTATAGAAAATTCTCTTGTTAATAGTAAAAAAGAAGATATTGAAAGTATTATTAAAGAGTCACTTAATCAAGTATTTAAACCTGAATTTCTTAATAGGCTAGATGAATTAATTATATTCAATAGTCTAAGCAAAGAGAACATAAATAAGATAATAAAACTACAAATAGAGAATCTTGAATCCAGATTAAAAGAAAAGAATTTATTTTTAAAGATAAGTAATTCAGCAATTGAATGGATTGTCGACAATTCTTACAACCCAACATATGGAGCAAGACCTCTAAAAAGAGAGCTCCAAAAAAAAGTTGAGACTCCAATAGCGAAATATATCTTACAAGGTAAATATATTTCAGGTTCAACCATAAAAATAGATTTAGCTAGTGATGGTTTAAATTTTTCCTAGTAATCAGATGGCTTAGTAAATTAAGTCATAAGTTAATCCTATTCCAGGTCCAATTAGAACATCTAATAATAAATTTCTATGATTCCAAAATCGCTTATATAAGAAGACTCGAAAGCTAATTAATAATGCTAGGCTAATTATTAGCCCTAAAAAATAAGCCCTAAGAGGAGTTTGCTAAAAAATTTAACTTTAGATGCTTATAGACCTAAACCAATCAGGTTTAGATTCAAAACAAGCTGCATTCAAATCATTTTCGCGAGACTCAGTACGCCAACAACAAGCTCTACCATCATATTGCTCTAAAAGAAGTGAATTCGCCCAGCCCCAAACCAACTCAGCAGAAGATTCCATCCCAACATTTTTCATTATTCGAAGGTCTATAGCTTCTTTTTCATGTAATTTTTTCCAAGTCGGAAGAAGTGGGTCATCAAAATTGACAAGAAATGTGTGATCAAACTGATCAATTAATTTTTCTTCCAATCTCTTAAGGCTTGAGAAATCAACAACAAAACCATTTTTATCTAGTTCTTGTGCCCCAAACCAAAAAGTAAAACTTCTACTGTAACCATGGACATATCTACAATGTCCCTCATGTCTCCATTGTCTATGAGAACAAGGGTACCCAATAAACCGCTTTGTACATGTAAAAGAAAAACTTGGGATAGACATCCTGTGAATGTTTAAGGAAAATAGTAAAAGATCAAACAAAAATTATTTCCTTAGATAGCAATATGAACGCTATTGATACATCTTTCATAAACAACCTTCATTTTGATGATAAAGGTCTAATCCCTGCTATTGCTCAGGACTGGCTTGATGGAGCAGTTCTAATGATGGCTTGGATGAACAAAAATTCCTTAGAGCAAACTCTTAAGACTGGAGAAGTTCATTACTGGAGCCGATCAAGAAAAGAATTATGGCATAAGGGAGAAAGTAGTGGACATATTCAACATCTAAAAGGACTTAGATATGATTGCGATTCTGACGCAATACTTCTTACTGTTCAACAAGAAGGTTCGATTGCATGTCATACAGGCTGTAGAAGTTGTTTCTTCAAGGAAAGGAAAATCAATGAAGAGATAGAGCTTGAAAATTTCACCCCACCTACCGATGCCTGCAGCGAACTATTTAAAACAATTGAAGAGAGACAGTTATCTCCAGAAGAAGGTAGCTATACAAACCTTTTAATGACCGGCGGTGACAACAAAATCCTCAAGAAAATAGGAGAAGAGAGCGCAGAGTTTGTAATGGCATGCAAAGACAACGATGTTGACTCGATATCAAATGAAGCTGCTGATCTGATTTTCCATTTACAAGTAGCTTTAAAATATCATGATGTTAAATGGACATCAGTGCTTGAAACTCTTGCAAACAGAAGAGGACAAAGAAGAAATCAATAAATATTATTCAAATATCACCCAGCATGAGAGCCATTCACTATAAAATTTCCATCAATCACAACTCATTGAAATTCAAAGGTTAATTGTTGTAGAGATTTTTATAACTAAGATAGGCCGACTCCTCTTGACATAAGTGTTGCTAAGAAAGGTATTAAAGCAAATCCAAAAAGCTCAATATTTATTATTTTGGCAAGGAGTTCAACCAAGTTCTTGTCAACCTCAGGAAGTTTTCCTTCCCTTAATGGAATAAGCCAAAGAATATATGTAATTGTGGGGTAAAGAGAAAGAAGTCCAACAGAAATAAAAAGTCCAACTTTCAACCAAAAGACTGGATTATGTAAATAAAATTCACTTCCTTGACCAAAATACAAAACTCGTAAGATTCCACTTACTAAAAGAAGCAATGCTGCTACTCCATAAGAGAGATCTGTAATTAGCATTGATATTGCTTCTTGCTTGCTTGGAGAAATCTTTAAAAGCTTTCTTTCAAGAATCAGAGCACCAAAACAAATCATAAAACTCAAGTAATGTAAATATGCTATTGCTGCCTTTTGAAAAACAGCAGTCTCTGCAATTATTCCCAGGGGCATGGGAGAAAGCGATAAAATCAAATCATAACCTTGAGATAAACATTAAGAGGAAACGTAAATACACCTAAAATAAGATCTCAAAAACACCGAATTTCAAGCATTAATCAACAACTCTGAGAAGAATCAAAAATGTTCAATTCAAAAGTATTCATTACACAAGTAGAAAGTAAACATTTTCTCCCTAGATTAAGTAGATAAATGAGGCAAACCTCGTGAGTTCTTTAAGCGACTTTCTTGGAGAAATAGGGCGTCACCAATTATTAACTCCTGAGCAGGAACTCATGATGGGAAGGAAAGTGCAAGCAATGGTTTCCTTGAATAAACGCTGCCAAGAGGCCGGCGGGGCAGGTCCTGCATGCGAATACACAGATATAGAAAAGAGAACGATACGAGTCGGAGAAAGAGCTAAAAACCATATGATCACTGCGAACCTAAGGCTTGTTGTAAATTTAGCCAAGCGCTACCAAGGCAAAGGACTAGAACTTCTAGATCTTATTCAAGAAGGAACATTAGGTTTAACTAGAGCCGTAGAAAAATATGACCCTACAAGAGGTCACAGGTTTTCAACCTATGCTTACTGGTGGATTCGCCAAGGGTTAAATAGAGCACTTTCCACGCAAAGCAGGACTATAAGAATACCCGTAAACATTAATGAAAAACTAACAAAGCTTAGAGCTGCAAAGGCTTTATTAATGCAATCAAATGGAGTAAGTCCAACAAATGCTCAACTATCTCAGAAGATGCAAATTCCATTAGAGGAAGTCGAAGAATTACTTGAATGTGAATTAAGAAGTATCACCGTTAGCCTGCAAGGCGCTATTTCATCAAAATCCGAACCGTCTGAGCTTGTAGATCTTCTCCCCAGTGAGCAAGCTCCTCCTATGGAGCTTGCAGAATTAGCTGAAAGGAGCGATTCCGCTTGGACTTTATTAGACAAAGCAAACCTTACTGATAAAGAAAGAACTATTCTTAGCTTGAGATTTGGAATGGATGGTACAAATCAATGGAGAACCTTAGCCGATGTAGCAAGACATATGAATTGCAGTAGAGAATACTGCCGACAAGTAGTTCAAAGAGCCCTTCGAAAACTTCGAATAGCAGGGGCTCATAGCGGCATAGAAGAAAATATGGTTCTAGAAAGCGATTAATATGCCAAAAATTAATTTATCTTTTAAAAATAATTCGATTTCAGCTATTAATGTCTTGATTTTATTTGTAATTAGCAAAGAAAATCTTTTATAGCTGAAAGAAATGGAAAATAAAAAAGATTCCCAGAAAGATTTTTATGAAGCAGAAGTTATTGATAGCACTGTTGTTGATGAAAATGTTTTAAAACAGGTTTTATATCGAGCGGGAAGGGTTCTAGCTCAACCAGCATTGGAAGCATTTGAAATAATGATTGATATTTCCACACCTCCTCAGGTAAAAGTCTCAATGCTTGCTGCATTGACATATTTGATAATGCCAGTGGATTTAATGCCAGATTTCATTCCTGTAGCTGGTTTTAGTGACGACCTTGTTGCTCTGACTGCTGTAATAAGTTTATGGAAAAATCACCTGACACCTTCAATCAAGACAAGAGCTCGTATCAAATTAGATAAATGGTTCCCAATTTGATCTAATGCCTAAATGGACTCAACAAATTGAAGAAGAGCTAAGTCTTTTAATCAAAGACTGGCTTAAATCCCAAAACAAATCTCAATCCGAACTTCGCGAAAGTCTTCAGGCTAGTTCTTCAAGGATGCCCGCTCTATTAGAAACTCTTAAAAAAGAATTTTCATCAGGAGGAATACCAAAAGTTGCTGAAAGATTATGTGAGATAGAAAATGATTGGTCTACAAGCAAAAGTTCATCACAACGAATCAATGTAGATTCTGATCCATTTAATCAGCTAGACCTCTTATTAGAGGAACTAAGAGATGATTGCGATAAAGAATAGGTTCCAAATAAATTTGATTTTTTTATAAAAAGTCAGATTCCTATGAAATTAAATTTCTCTAATAAAAGGATTTTTAGATACATAACAATTATTTTTCTTATCCTTTCATCATTTCTAATTCATCCGAATCGAATTAAAGCTCTAGACAAATCGATTGGAGAAAATCTTTTTATACAACATTGTTCAGGTTGTCATGTAAAGGGTGGAAATATCATCAGAAGAAATAAAACCCTAAAAATTTCTGATTTAAAACGTAATGGTATAGATAGTCCAGAAGCTATTGCAAAAGTTGCTCGTTTAGGGATAGGAAGTATGAATGGTTATAAAGAACTTCTAGGAGAAAAAGGCGATCAAATAGTGGCAAATTGGATATGGGAACAATCTCAGAAAGCTTGGGTCCAGGGATAAACTTCATAAGAAATCCATATACCCTCCTTCCAATAAACGTCAGCCTCAATAAGTTTCCTTAATTCATAAACAGATGAAATTTCAAAAATACCAAATACATATTTAGAACATTTAGTAGGACCTAAGGTAATTAGTAACCCTTGTTGCTTAAGAGTAGCAAGCCTATCTAAATGCTTTTTACGAAATGGTGTTCGCTTTTCAATAGCATTTTCACAGTATTTACCCCAAAGAACAAATCGCTCCATAATCTCTGTGATTAATTAATTCTTGAAAATTAACACCCTAATGTTGACACAAATGGCATGTATATTGCTATGTTAATTAGGTAGATACATTTATTACAGATTATGCTCACTGGTAGCGACTTACTTACCAAAGTCAAAGAACTTGGTGATGTAAGCAAATCAGATCTTGTTAAGGCTTGTGGATATATATCCACCAAAAAAGATGGAGGAGAACGTCTTAACTTCACTGCTTTTTATGAAGCTCTTCTAGAAGCTAAAGGTGTAAGCCTTGGAGCTACAGGAGTAGCTGGAATAGGTAAAGGAGGAAGGAAGCTTAGTTATGTAGCAACTGTTCAAGGCAATGGCAATCTATTGATTGGCAAAGCTTATACAGCATTGCTAGATCTAAAAGCTGGAGATGAATTTGAAATCAAACTAGGCCGCAAACAAATCAGACTTGTTCCTGCAGGCGCAAGTGATGAAGACGATGATTGATTCAATTGAATCTTAACTAGTTTAAAATAAAGAATAAAGTTCTATAAAAAAGCCCTCAATTGACTTTAAGGGCTTTTTTTATTGGCTATTTTCTATCAAAATAATTTTTTAAATGATATTTAAATCAGCCCCTAAGCGAAATTCTTCCAGGAAATCTCCTGCCTCTTGTACTTCACAACCAGGTGCTGCATTAGCAATTCTATTAACAAGTGCGCTCCCAACTATTGCTCCATCAGCGCCCCAACTCCTGACCTCACGAATATGTTTAGGGGAGGAAATACCAAATCCAACAGCAACAGGACTTGAGGATGATTCTTTAAGTTGTTCTATCAGAGTCTTGACTCGATCATCTAAAACTGATCTTGCTCCAGTTACACCTGTAACGCTTACAAGATATGTAAATCCTCTACTACACTTGGATATTCTTTTCATCCTTTCCTTTGGTGTAGTAGGTGCCACTAATAAAACTAAATCCAACCCCTTAGATGAAGCAATTGGTGAAAATCTTTCTGCCTCTTCTAAAGGAAGATCTGGAACTACAAGTCCTGAAACCCCTGCTTTCGAGGCGTCATCACAGAAACTCTCAAATCCACGATTAAGTAGAGGATTGCTATAACTGAAAAGAATTACAGGTATAGATAATTTATTTCTCAAATTAAACAACATTTCAAATACACCTGAAGGAGAAGTTCCTGCACTAAGTGCACGCGATGCTGCTAACTGAATGACAGGACCATCAGCAAGAGGGTCACTATATGGAATACCCAATTCAATAATATCTGCACCACTATCCTGCAATTTCAACAAAATCTCTTCAGTAGTTCTCAAGTCTGGATCACCAGCCATTAAAAAAGGCATTAAAGCAATTCTTCCTTCTTGCTTGATTTTTAAGAAGACATTAGAGATATTTGAACTTTTCAAGGTTTTAAATGCTGGCAATTCACTATTATCATTAATTTAAAAATCTCATTTGGGCTAATTACCAGAATTTCTGAACAAAAATGTTACTAAAAAACATTTTTCTACTTTTCGAGTTCCTTCATTAACTTAATTTGCTCTTCTTCTGACAAAGAATCAAATCTTGACTTTAATTTAGAATTAGTTATTTCATCATATGCTTTTCTATATCTCTTCCTTTGTTCAACAAAAGTCATATTTCCAGTAACTACTCGAAAGAAATAGGAAAAGGTCCATGCCAAAATAATTAGCAGAAGGAGTGCTTCAGAAGCTATTCCTGCTGATGATTCATTAAAGCCAAACATTCTCAAAGCTAAATATCCTGCACCTCCTAAGAACAGAACAAATAAACCTATTTGAAATACTTTTGCCCTTGTCACTTTCTAAACCTCTCTTTGTCCATCAAGACGAAGATTTAAAAATGGTGCAAACAAAATCAACCCAGGAAAAAACAGGAAAACCATTCCATAAACCAATAGTCTTTCTATCTTCCCCATAAAATGCCATCGATTATTCATCCAGTAATACAAAAGCAATGGCACCAGGACTAAATAAATCAATCCAAGAGTTGCATATGCTCCTACTACAACCACAAGGTTGAAAGTAATTTGATTTCCTAAAGCAAAAAAAGTCACTATGGAAAGAATTGCATATCAAATATAAGATCAGGGTAAGGGGGTTTGCCCATCCTTTTCAAGGGAGTATGGCGGAATTGGTAGACGCGCCAGACTTAAA
>CETG01191727.1_pt1 | contig 58056 bp, 72 predicted proteins | sample 361471 | NCBI WGS metagenome assembly CETG01 (sample SAMEA2622696, study PRJEB7988) | marine metagenome | isolation source: saline water (ENVO:00002010), including | reverse complement strand
ACTTCTACTAAAAAAGCCTCTGCTGCATCAACGACTTCTACTAAAAAGTCAACTACTACTAAAAAGTCAAGTACTACTAAAAATGTAGTAAAATCTAAATCTTCAACAAACAAACCCAAGAAAACTTAAATTCAAAAATAATTATTATGGCACACAAGAAAGGGACAGGTTCTACTAGAAATGGGAGAGACTCCAATTCTAAAAGATTAGGAGTTAAAGCCTTTGGAGGAGAAAAAGTCACTACAGGATCTATTTTAATCAGACAAAGAGGGACTTCTTTTATTCCAGGAGTAAATGTAGGCAGAGGTAAAGATGATACTCTTTATGCTTTAAAAGATGGGGTTGTCATCTTTGAAAGTATTAAAAGAGGCTTAAGGAAAAGAAAAAGAATTAATATTAACTAGTTAAATAATTTGTATACTCTTGAAGTAATAAGTTGTTCATGAAAAATTTCAATGAAATTAATTTGAAGAGTTCTAAAGAATTCTTCGACTATTATTGAATCATCAATATGAAAAGGAAATTCTAGATTATCCCCTTTATAAAAATACCAATTCAAAATTGAAGTTGAATCTTTGTTCATATATTCCTTAAATTGCATTAATTGCTTAGAAGGATTATTAAGGTGTTCTAATACATCAAGACAAATAATATTATTGAATTTTTTAATGTTAATTTCTTCTATTTTCTCAAAGAAAGAAATCTTTTTTTCTAGACCAAGCTGTTTTGCTCTGAAGGCAACCAATTTTCTATTTGTCTCATTAATATCTACAAAAAACACATGGTCTACTTTTTTTTGAAGAGCGCTAAAAATAGCATGAGATCCTATACCCCCTCCAAAATCAAGGACGTTTCCCACCGCAAATTTCTCAATCAATAGTAATGTGCTAGAGATATAATCTGAACTAGATAAATGCCATGAAGCTAAATCCAAGATATGAGCATCTCCAACAATTTCTTTATAAAAGCTTGAGGCATTCTGTTTTATCAAAGAGCCAGGATGTAAAGAAGCTAAATCTCTCTGAGCTGTAAGAATTTTATTATTCAGAATTTCTTCTGATATATTTAAAAAATCAAGAAGATGTGCTTTTAAATTAAACCCATCTTTTTTGAATTTATCTAAAGGAATATTCATGCCTTAAATTAATTTATTAGAGTACTTATTTTTAATAATATTCTATTAACAAAAAAAATATAATGATAGAATTAATAATATTTTATTTCAATGCTAAATGCCTTAACAGGCTTCTTGATTATTGACAAAGAGCGCGGTTTAACGTCTCATGATTGTATTAAATATGTAAGGAAAATATTTAATACAAAAAAAGTAGGTCATGCTGGGACTTTAGATCCCAATGTCTCTGGCGTACTGCCTATAGCTATTGGGACTTCAACAAGACTTATTAAGTATTTACCAAAAGACAAAACTTATATAGGTACAATTAAACTAGGCATCTGCACAGATACAGATGACATGGATGGTAAAATTCTCGCAAATAAAAGTTGGTCTTATATAAATCAAGAATCATTGGAAAAACTCTTAAGTGAATTTGTTGGAGATCTAAATCAAATACCGCCTAAATATTCAAGTAAGCACATCAATGGAGAAAGAGCTTATAAGAAAGCCAGAAGAGGAGATGACTTTGTTATACCTCCCAAGAAAATAAGAATTTATAGTATCCAATTATTAGATTTCTCTAATGAAATTGGAGAAGTAAAAGTAAAAGTTGAATGCGAAGAAGGTACATATATTAGATCACTAGCAAGAGATATCGGTCTTAGAATGAATACTGTCGCATGCCTCAAAAGTCTAAGAAGAATAAAAGCTTCTGGTTTTGAAGATAAAAATGCTATTACTTTTGAAGCTTTAAATTCATATAATCTCAATAAAAACAATATCCTAATTACTCCCTTACAGGCACTGTCTAATTTAAATGCTTATAAAGTTTTAGATGAAAAAGAAATTGTTGCTTGGAGTACTGGGCAAAAGATTAAATATAATTCTATTAATCTAGAAAGAGTGCCTGATGATATAAAAACTTCAACTAACAATATTTTAATTATTATAAATAATATTAATAAATTAATTGGTATTGGTGAGATCATTGATAAAACTTTTATCAAGCCTAAAGTAGTTACGATCGCTAAAGGATAGTCATCTAATATTTATATGAATTTTTAAAAGTTTTAATTGAGACACCTTTATAAAAATGCTTTAAAATTTGCCTATAATTATAACCTTTCCTTGCCATTCCATTAGCTCCCCATTGGCTTAGACCTACACCGTGACCAGCTCCAAGTCCTTTTATAATAATGAAATCACTTTGTTTTGAAGATGAGTTTAATTGATCTTTTCTAAAATTAAATCTTACCAATGTACTTCTCAATTTAAATAATTCCCTAATCTTATTCCCTGATAAAATTATTTTGTCATTTGTCCCAATTATTTCAACTAATGAGATTCTTCCTGATTTACTAATCTTAATTATTTTAATTTGCTTTATCTCACCTAATTCAGGGAAGTACCTAGCTAATTCTTTAATATTAATCTCTTTTTCCCAATTAAACTTAGGATTTAAGTGGTCAAAATCTTTTACACTTTCTAAATAAGGGAAATAATTATTCCATACTTCTTTACTTGATTCTGTCATTCCACCAGAACTACTATGAAAAGGAGAAGATATTAATTTATTTTTATATACTAGGACCAATGATCTTGTTTCATTTGTAGCCATTAAAGTTCTTGGAGTAATAGATTCTATTCCTAAATAGACCTGGTTATTTATAGTTGCATTAATGTCATAAAAACCTTTTGATTTCTGCTTTAAGGCATAAGTTCTTGAAGCAACTGCTTGTGCTTTCAAGGCTTCCAAAGGCCAAGTATGAGGCATTTCACTTCCAACAACACTAGACAAATAACTTTCTATCTTTATAACATTAATTACATTTATATTATTTCTTTTTGGGATTAAATTTACTACGCCTTTATATCTTCTTTTATTAAACCAAATTCCACGTTTATCTCTTGTTTTTATTATTACAAAATGATTATCCTTTAGAATCAACCAATCAAAATCATTTTCATCTGTTTTCAGTAGAAATGTATTATATCTTCTAAGAATGGTAATACCTTTTGTTCTTAAAACTGGTGAATTATCACTTTTTACTGTTAACAAATTTTGATTATCTGACCTAATTCTAACTTTTTCTTGATTGGCAATTAAAACTCTTATGTAAGGTTCCTCCCTTTCTGATCCCATTACTGGATATGACATTCCCGAAAAACATGCGATGCTTAATAACGAAATAATTGTTTTTTTGAAATAACTAGTTTCCAACACGACACAAAAAAATAATAATAATTTGAATAAATCACTTAAACCTATAAAATCTTAACTAAAGGAGGCGCTAAACATCAATATTGTTTTTTAAAAGTGGAAATTACTTTTCTAGGGACTAGCTCAGGAGTACCCACCAAATCACGCAATGTCTCTTCTTTAGCTTTGAGATTCAGTCAAAGCTCAGATTTATGGCTTTTTGATTGTGGAGAGGGGACTCAGCATCAACTATTAAAAAGTAAATTAAAATTCTCAAAATTAAAAAAAATTTTTATTAGCCATATGCATGGAGATCATATCTATGGTTTACCTGGTCTATTAGCAAGTATTGGTTTAGCCGGGAAAAGTTCTGGCATTGAAATATATGGTCCTAAAAATTTAAAAAGTTTTCTTTTAGGAGTATTTGAGTCTAGTTGTTGTCATATTAATTATGAAATCAAATTCTTTGAAATACAACCCAAGGCTAATAAGAAGGAAGTTATTTTTGAAAATGAGGTATTAAAAGTTAGTACTATACTTCTCAAGCATAGAATTCCAACCTTTGCATATAGAATTGATGAAAAAGACAAACCAGGACGTTTTAACTTAGAAAAAGCCAAAAAGTTTCAAATATCACCTGGTCCAATATATTCTAGACTTCAAAAAGGAGAAACAGTTCGCCTTCCTGACGGAAGAATTATAAAAGGAGAAGATTTTTGTGGAGAAAAGAGAAAAGGTAAAAGTTTTGTTTTTTGTACCGATACTTTGTTTACTGAATCTGTAATTGAACTTGCAAAAAATGCAGATTTATTAATTCATGAGTCAACTTTTGCAAAAAATGAAGAATTATTAGCATTTGAAAGAATGCATTCTACAAGTGAAATGGCAGCCAAAACTGCCAAACTAGCCAGAGTAGAAAAATTATTCTTAACTCATCTTAGTCCCAGATACGTTGCAAATACTGAGAATTCACCAGAGAGGATGCTAGCTGAAGCGAGAGGAATTTTTAAAAACACTCATCTTGCTAAAGACTTTTTATCTATTGATTTAAATAAACGCTGCAACAGTTCGTGATCTGTGGGTTAAATATTTGCCAACCCATGAAAGAATAGAGTGGTATGGATTTACGCCAATAGCTGGCGATTGAAATGGTCTCATTTTTTTCTTCTCTAAAAACTTCTCTCAAAAGACTCCTCGTCTTTATTCCTCTTTTTGTAGGATTATTATTCAATCCTCTTTCTGTAAAAGCACTCTATCCTAGCGATCCTTCATCAGTTGATGTCCTTAAAGGGAATCTACATGGTGCCGATCTTCCAAATTCTGAATTTGTAAAGTACGACTTATCTGGTCAAGATTTAGGTGAGGCAAATTTACAAGGCGCATATTTTAGTGTTACTAGCGCCAAGAACTCTAGTTTTAAAGGGGCAAACATGAAAGATGTGATTGCTTACGCAACAAGATTTGACAACGCAGATCTTTCAAATAGCGACTTTTCTAATGGAGAACTTCTGAAGAGTAATTTTGATGGAGCACTTATAGATGGTGCAGACTTCACAAATGCTAATTTAGATTTACCTCAAAGGAAATCACTTTGTTCAAGAGCATCAGGTAAAAACCCTAAAACTGGGGTTGATACTTTTGACAGCCTTGAATGTGCAGGCTTAAAAGGATATACACCTCCTACACCAAAAGCATAAAATCTTTTTAATCCAAGATTGGAAAGATATTAGAAGGATCTTTTGATCTAGGTTTTTTGCTATACCACCACTCTTGCATGAGTGGTGAGAATCCTTGTGAGAACAAAGTCAGTACAGTAATAGTTGGTTTAGATCCTGGCTCAAGAATTTCGACAGAATAAGTAGGGCATTTTCTTGAAGCTATGTCTGCAACAAATCTACTACCTATTCTTCTCCAACTTGGTTCCTTGCTTCTCCATGCAATTCGCGAGCATGGCCAGGGTAATTCTTCTCTGTCAAACAATCTGCAACATGGACCGATTATCCTATAACTAAAATGACCTCCTTCACTAGATTTAATTGTTCCATAATCTAACAATTCATTAGATTTATTAGATTTTTTAATACTACTTAGACTCACTTTAAAATTTTTCTTACCTAAAGCTCTTTAACTATATAAGTTTATGTAAGGAAAGAATGAGAAATTAAGATAAAATTTTCAGCTAAAAAGTTCTTCTTCTTCATGAGTACTAATAATTAAATTCGAAGTAGGGAAAGATACGCAAGGTAAAATATAACCCTTTTCAATCTGAGAATTATCTAAAAAGCTTTGATCAGACTGATCAACACTTCCCTCCCTAATCCTCGCAACACATGTAGAACACGTTCCAGACCTACAAGAAAAAGGTAATTCAATTCCTTGTTCTTCTGCAGCATCTAATATATATTGATCATCTTTGATTTCAATTGAAGCATTGCATCCATGTCTTTGATTCTTAAAAGTTACAGTGAAAGATTTCATAAGTATTTTGATAGACTAAAAATTCTTGAGGAATAGATCCAATCAAGTTGCCTGACTGATACTAATAAGCAATAGATTAAGGTATTAGTCAAGTCTATTTTGAGAATTTTTATTAAGACAAATCATTATTACATTTAAAAATGTTTTATTTAGATTTCAAATGAGCCTGAATTAAAACCCATTCATCATTTTGATCAATAATTTGTGAGTGCCAATTATATCTTAAGAGTTTTCTAGATAAAGAGTAAAATTGACCTTTCAAAACTCCGCTTAGAAGCAATTCTCCTTCTTTTCCAAGTGTCTTATGAAAGAAAGGAATAAGTGCCTCAATTGTTGGAGCAAGTATATTACAAATAGCCAGATCAAATAAATTCTTATCAAAATAATTTAAATAAGAATCTATAGATCCATGAATGATTTCTGGAATTATTTCTTCTGGATAATTTAAAAGAAAATTATTTTTAGAAGAACTTATAGCTAAAGGATCAATATCAAATGCAATTACTTCTTTGGCTCCAAATTTCAATGCTGCTATACTTAATATCCCACTACCACTGCCAATATCAATAATCCTTAGGTCTTTCAGTAAACCTGATTCAATATGTTCTAAACAAAGTCTAGTAGAAGGGTGGCTGCCAGTACCAAAAGCTGGACCAGGATCAATTCTTATAATAGTTCTATCTTTATATTCAATTGGTTGATCTAGCCATTCAGGTAAAATTAATATTTTTTCCCCAATAGGATCAGGTATCCAATTTTTTTTCCAAATTTCACTCCAATCTTGATTCTCAAATTTTTTCCAATGCATACAAAATTCAAACCCTTCTCTAGCTTTAAATACACTTGATAATTGACTCTCTAATTTAGCTTTACTAGAAGAAGAGTTATATTTATCCGACAACCAAAGATAAACCTCTAAAATATCTTTTTTATTATCTAGTGTATTTTTAAATGCATAAGAGTTAATTCCAAGCATTGTGAAATTAACAATGAAATCATCTTCATAATTTTTCTCAATTAAAAAATTTACTTCCCATAAGAATAAGGATTCCATTTGGATCGTTTTTAATTATAAAGTTACAGATTGAGCGCTATTAATTCCTTCTATTTTTAGAATCAAATCAAGAAGTCCATTAGGAATAGGATCATCAATACTTAAAGCCATGACAGCTTCTCCTCTTACTATTTTCCGACCAACTTGCATGGAAGCTATATTTACATTGTGCTTTCCTAATAATGAACCAAGTTCTCCAATGATTCCAGGCATATCTCTATGCCTAGTAACAAGCATAAATCTACTTGGAGAAACATTAACAGGATATTGATCAATACTTATTATTCTTAATTCACCATCTGCAAATACAGTCCCAGCAACACTATTGTATCCATTGTCTCCATTAATACTTAATTGAAGAGAACCACTAGCAAAATCAGGTCTTGCATCATCTTTTAATTCAACCACCTCAAGACCTCTAGCATTAGCCTCAAGTGAAGCATTTACATAATTAATTTTATCTCCTAAGGCTTGAGACAAGAGTCCTTTTAGACTTGCAATTACTAATGGCTGAGATGGATGCTGAACAAATTCTCCTTGTAATTTTACTTCGAGTTTTTTAACTTTTCCTCCAGATAATTGCCCTATTAATAAGCCAATTGTTTCTGCTAATTGAAGATGAGGTTTTAAGCTATCCATAATTTCAGCACTTAAGCCAGGAATATTTACAGCTGTTCGAGCAGAAAGACCAAGCAATACATCTCTAATTTGCTCTGCAACATCTATTGCTACATTTTGTTGTGCCTCTTGAGTAGAAGCGCCCAAGTGGGGAGTTAAGATAAGCCCCTTTTTTACTGAAAGCAAAGGAGAATCTAGGGAGAGTGGTTCTTCAGAAAATACATCCAATGCAGCTCCACCTATTTGACCTTCGTTTAATGCATTAGCCAAAGCCAATTCATCTATAATCCCTCCTCTTGCACAATTTACTAATTTTGCATTATTTTTCATTTTGGAAAAAACTTTGGCATTAACCAAATTTTCAGTCTCTTTAGTTCTTGGCAGATGAAGAGTCAAATAGTCAGATTTTGCAAATATTTCATCTAAAGAAAAAAGACTTACTCTCATTTGCTGAGCTCTTTCCTCTGAGACAAAAGGATCATAAGCAATTACTTCCATGCCAAAAGCATTTGCAACTTTACTAACATGAGATCCAATTTTGCCAAGACCTACAATTCCAAGTGTTTTATTGAAAAGCTCATTCCCCACAAACTTCTTCCGTTCCCATGTGCCATTCATCGTTGCAATATAAGCTTGTGGAATATTTCTAGATAGAGCCAACATTAATGCTATTGAATGTTCTGCCGCTGCAATAGTATTACCACCAGGTGAATTAACCACTAAAACTCCTCTCTTAGTAGCTGCTTCTACATCAACATTATCAACTCCCACCCCTGCTCTACCAATAATTCTTAGTTTTGCTGAAGAATTTATAACAGTAGAAGTAACTTGTGTACCTGAACGGATCATTAATGCGTCATAATCTCCAATAAGAGACTTTAATTCTTCTTCCGAGACTCCTATGTGCTGATCGACTTGGGCCACTTTAGAAAGGATTTCAATCCCTGATTGATTGATAGGATCAGTTACCAGTACTTTGGTCATAAAGTTTCTTTAAAATGAGAAATAAAATGGTCTTATTTAATGATCATTGTCTCTAAACCTAATACCAGATACAAACAATTGAGGTGTTCAAGTGTGACAACTTGTATTTTGATTTATGAAAATGAAGATGAGGCTAAAGGTCATTATAAGAAATTACTTGAATCAGAGATTCGAGTAATAGACAGTTTCCTTATAAAACCATCTTCTTCAACAGAGTCCTCCAAATCTGACGCAATAGTTAAACAAAACAATATATATAAAATTCTTGGTTTTAGTGAAGTTAGATTTCTTAATCCAAAATTAGATCGTCAGATCAGGAATAGAACAATGCGTTTGTGGTTAAGTCCCTTCGGATTCATTTCCGGTGTTGTCTTTGTAAAAATGACAAATCTAACAACCTTTTCTCGGTTTGGATTTAATCAATGGGGAGAATTATTAATGGGAGGATTCCTGGGCATGATTTCTGGACTTATAGGAAGCTTTATAGCTTCTGGGAGTATTAATACTAATAGGCACAAAGAAATTAGGGAATTAGTTGCTATGAATAAAGACAATAAATGGATGTGGATTGTAGAAACTCCATTTGGAATTGATTTTCCATGGTATTTATTTAATGATCCAAAACCATTTGATTCTATAGTTCTTAAAGATTAATGGAATTGCCAAGAGCATCATTAAAAGAAGGATGCTATATGCCAGAAGCTATGGAGAAAGTCATCACTCAAGCTGAGATTGCACTTAGAGATTGGATAATTATTTGGACTGAATTCTTATCTCCAAGGCAAATAGAACAATATATGCCAAGACTGAATGAACTATCTGATTTAAAATTTATATCTCATGGTGGCTACAAAAATGCAGAACGAAGAAAAATTGCCATTTTAAGAGATTCAATCTTTGAACAAATTAATTCAAATGTTGCTCCAGACCTTGAAGGTATTGCAATTGAAGGAAATTTCCTGTTTGATAATCCTTCTGTAGAAGATTTTAGAAAAACACTTGTTGCTTTAGGACTTAGAGAAGGCTCAATTGGAGATATATTCATTAATGGAGATAAAGGAGCCAAAGTAATCTTAGAGAAAGAAACAGGTAAAAAAATTATAGGTAAATGTTCAATGATAAAAGATGTCCCTATAAATTTAAAGATTATTGAATACTCCCAGATGATATTCCCTGCAAAAAAGAAACCAAAGATTATTAATTCTTTCGAGTCTTCAAAAAGATTAGATTCTATAGCTTCTGCTGGGTTTGGAATATCAAGATCAAAAATTTATCAACAAATCAAGGAAGGTCTATTATCCTTGAATTGGGAAAAGATAAATCAACCAAGCTTAGGTTTAGAATCAGGAGATAAAATTCAACATATAACTAAAGGATCCTTAGAAGTATTATCAATTCAAAAGACAAAAAGAGAAAGATGGAAAATCCAAATTCTCAGAACGTAAATTTTAACTCTATCGTTTAAGAATTATTGGTAAACTTAAAATTGGACTTAATTTATTAGGGCGATTGGCTCAGAGGTAGAGCACTACCTTGACACGGTAGGGGTCACTGGTTCGATTCCAGTATCGCCCATTAGAGAATAATGTTTAAATAGTTAACCAAATATCTAAAATTATTTTTGTTGATATTGATATGCTTAAGTAAAATATTTTTTAACAAAATAAATAATTACAAAATGAAATTAAATCATGTGATAAATATGCATAAAGGAACCACAATGTTTTTTGTGATTTACCTTATGATTGTATTTGATAATTTCTCATCAGCAAGTTGGATATATCTAGCACTACATGGAACATATGGGATACTTTGGATTATAAAAGACTATATATATCCAGACAAATCTTTTCAAAATAGAATTTCTTTCCCTATAGGAATAATTACATTTCTATTTCTTAGTTTATACTGGATAGCACCTTTACTTTTAATCTCTTCTAATATTGAACCACCAGGTTCAATTATAAGTCTTTCAATATCATTAAATATTATTGGTGTCTTTCTTCATTTCGTTAGTGATGCCCAAAAATATTACACTTTATTGTTAAAGAAAGAGCTCATAAAGGATGGGTTTTTTCAAAAGAGCAGAAACACAAATTATTTTGGGGAGATATTAATTTATCTTTCATTTGCAATATTATCAATGAATTGGATACCTTTTCTAATTTTAGGGTTAATTATTGGATTAATATTTCTTCCAAGAATAATAAGCAAAGATAAATCCCTTGCAAGATATAAAGATTTTAAGAATTATCAAAATTCTAGTGGATTAATTTTACCTAAAATATTTTAAATGATTAAATTAATTTAAATCCCCTAAAAATATAAGAATAATTTTTGAAAATAGTTTATTAATATGCCCATTTTTATATATCTATAAAATGTTGCATATCCTTGAAAAATATGAAAAAGATGTAATCCTAGTAAAAAATAAATCTAATCATTTCAAAGGAGAATATAATCGCTATGATAAATTCTTTAATTTTTTTCTCATTTGTTACATTATTGGGATTGATATCTAGCATTGGAGAAGCAAATAGGAAAATCAAAAAAAACAAAGAACTGGAAAAAGCAATTCAAGAAAATCTGATCGAAAAACTTCAACCACACAAAATTATTTAATAGTTCCTGAAGCTAAATTGAAATTTAAGAACTTAAGAACACCTCTTCCTTTTTCTGTCCTTCTTCAGTTTTAAGATCTCGATTAAATTTATTAATTAATTCATCTTGATTTTCGTCTTCTATTTGCATAACTCTAACTATAATTTCATCAAGAGAAAATTCTCCTGGTCCTATGATAAAAATAGCAGCTGCAATTGACAGATATAAAACTAATAATTCCAATAAATAAATGTTGAGTCCAGAAGTTATAATCGCATGATAAATAGCAACAGAAATAGTTCCTGTAATGGCAATTGCACCTAATCTAGTTCCTAATCCAATAATCAAAAGCCAGCTTCCTCCTATTTCTGATATGGCTGCTGTCCAAGATAAAAATTCAGGAAAGGGGAGGTGCAAAGGTCTAACAAAGGCATCAGCAAAATTATCAATATTTGCTATTTTTTCGTACCCGTGATGCATTAACATTACACCTGTCATCACTCTTAAAAGAAGTAAAGCAATATCTTTGTTTAGTGTTTTAGTTAAAATTGCCTTCAGCATTAATTTTTGATATATCTCATTAAGTAAAATAACCATCTATTTTAACCTTCGTGGAAAAACAAAAAAATTTACACCCCTTGGTTAGCTGTTTTTACTTATTTTTTGTCGATTCACCTAAGAATAAGAATATGAAAAGTTTTCTATAGTAAGTATTATCAATTGAGATCAGATTGATAAAATCCATATTTAAAACAAAAGCCTAAACAATGAATTGGTCTACTAAAAACATCCCCAATCTTACTTCTAAAACTATTCTTATAACAGGAGGAAACAGTGGGCTTGGATTTGAGTCAGCACGAATTCTTTTAAGCAAGAATGCGAATATTTTATTGGCTTGCCGAACAGAAGAAAAGGCTAATTTAGCAAAGGAGAAGCTCATAAAATTAACAGGCAAAGAATCTGTTTACCCTTATAAGATGGATTTATCTGACTTACGAAGTGTTAGTGAAACAGCTAATACAATCTTACAGAACCATATAAAATTAGATATTTTAATCAACAACGCAGGAATTATGGCCCCTCCAAGAGCTGAGACAAAACAAGGCTTGGAAATGCAGTTTGGGGTCAATCATCTTGCTCATATGGCACTAACTCTTAAATTATTGCCATTATTAGCCAAGAATCAGGGGTCAAAAATAATAACCATTACTTCAGGGGCTCATTTCTTTGGAAAAATAAACTGGGAAGACCTTCAAAGTCAAAAAAGATATGACAAATGGTCTGCTTATGCACAAAGCAAACTGGCAAATATTATGTTTGCGATAGAGCTACATTCCAGAGAAAATCAAAACCTAGGCATTTCCTCCATATCTGCACACCCAGGAATAGCTAAAACCAATTTATTCAAAGCATCAAATAGCAAGAAGAATTTATTTCTACAAAATATAAATGAAAAACTATTCTCACCATTCTTCCAAAGTGCTGAAATGGGAGCTCTTCCTCAAATATTTGCAGCCACATCAGAAAAGGCTAGAAGCGGTAATCATTATGGACCTAAATATAATTTCAGAGGATATCCTGCATTAGCAAGAACTGCAAATTCAGTTAATGATAGATTCTGTCGTAAAAAACTTTGGGTAAAAAGTTTAGAAATACTTAAAGAAATAGAAAAAAATGATAGAGAGATCAACTTGCTAGGTAATAATCAATGAGAAAAGATAATAAAAAAATAATTTTTATAATAGGTCTAGGCAAAACTGGTATAAGTTCAGCGAAACTGCTTAATAGTAAAAATAAAAAAGTAATTATTATAGAAGCAAAAAATACGCTGAAATTAAAAAGAATTGCTAATGAGATCAAAAAAGATAATATTGAAGTAATGCTTGGTACTGAATTTAAATATGAAATATTCAAGAATTATTTATCATCTATAGAATCAATAATTGTAAGCCCAGGAATAAATTGGCAACATCCTACTCTAAATATATTAAGAAAGAAAGGTATTGAAATTAAAGGAGAAATATCTTTGGCTTGGGATATTCTTAAGGACCCTAAATGGATATGCATTACAGGAACTAATGGTAAAACAACTGTTACAAGTTTAATAAATCATATATTATGCATCAATAATATTAGTTCAATTAAGGGAGGTAATATTGGTGTATCTTTATCTGAAATAGCATTAAAAGTAACTAAGAAAAAGATAAAAACTCCAAAATATATTATAGCTGAATTAAGTAGTTTTCAAATAGAACAATCTCCAGAGATAAAACCCTTTATTGGCATTTGGACAACCTTCACACCAGATCACCTTGATAGGCATAAAACATTGAGAAATTATTTTAATATTAAAAATACTTTACTGAAAAATTCAAAAAATAGAATTTATAATTTCGATGATAAATTACTAATTAAAAACAAGAAATCCTTAAAAGAAGGTATCTGGGCATCAGCTGAGAAATTAATTAATCAAAAAATTCCTAAATATTGCATTAATGACAGCCAAGAAGTTTGTGAAGGTTCTAATGAATTATTTAATTATTCTTCATTCAAGTTAATTGGCAAACACAATTTACAAAACCTAAGCTTAGTAATAGCTGCATTAAGAATCATAGGCATCCCTGCAAGAGGAATTGAGAAAGGGATACAGTCTTTTAAATGCCTTCCACATAGAATGGAGGCTTTTTATTCTTATCAAGGAATACAATTTTTTAATGATAGCAAAGCAACAAATTTTGAATCTTCAATAGCTGGAATAAAATCATTAAACACAAACTCAATAATAATATCAGGAGGAAGGCTTAAAGAAGGTAATCCTCAATCATGGGCAAAAGTAATTGCTAAGAAAGGTTTTAAAGTATTTCTTTTTGGAGAAGCAAGCTTAGCCTTAGAAAATTATATTAAACAGGAAAAAGAAGACATTGATATTAAAACATATGAACATCTAAAAGATCTAATATCAGTTGTAATCGAAGATGCATTGAAAAATAAAGTTATAAATGTAATGCTTTCTCCTGCTTGTTCTAGCTATGATCAATACTCAAATTTTGAAGAAAGGGGAAATAATTTTAAATATTTAATAAAGAATTTTATTGAATCTAAATAAAATAAAGATCAATATATTTTTCAACCTAATACATAGGTCGGTCATCCCCCTTTTGAAAATATAGTTTTCTATCTAATGATTTACTATATTAGTCTTAAGACTAAATAAGAGAAATGACAGATTTTAATCAACTCCCCTCATCTATAAGTCACAAACAACTTAAGAAGCTTCTATTAAAAGCAACTAAAAATTTAGATGCAATAAATTTTGATAATTGTGAAATTTTAAGTGAGAAAGAAGAATTTGAAAATCTACTTAAATCTTGGGCAAACAAAAGCAAGGAAATAGTAGACGTATTGAACAAGAAAAACCATTCAATACTTGAGGAAAGACATCAGAAATCATCAATGGCTTTAGGCGCATTAGAAGCACACTTATCAATGGCTCTGCATGCATATAAAGCCTCTCAAATAGATTAATAATATTTGTAATTATAAATAATTTGAATTATTAATCTAGTATTAAAAATATTAACAATTAGCAAGCTCTTCCCATATTCTAATATTATTAGAAATTTCATCTTGGCTAAAATCTAAATTCCCCTCTTCGACCTGTTCCCTGATATTGATAAAAGCTTTAATGCCATAAAAAGAAGCCTTTTTCTGATATGAGCAGGCTTCTTTTTTTAATCCCGATTTAAGATTTTTTTCTGCAACCCTTAAGTTTTCAATTGCAAGTTCTAGATAATCTTGCCAAGAATCTATATCTTTACTTGCTAAAGTCTTAACATTTATATTCACAATCACAAAAATAATTAAAACCATAATCAAATTTATAAAATTCTTCATGTTTTTCTTTTTTTAAAATCTAATGTTGGATATACTTTCTGGTATTAAATTAATGCCTGCAATAATAATTTAATATGTTTATCTTATTAGATATTCATAGTTTAATAGCAGCTTTTAATAATTCAACTTCTTTTCTACCTTTAACGCCTTCAGTAGAATTACCTTTGCTTCTTTCCTGGAAGAACAATTCTCAGCTTTAAATTGCAGTTTCTTTAATTTTATATGTTGTGATTTCTTTTTTCTCACTTTTTTAATTTTAATATAATAATATAATAACACTATTCTAAAATTCGTCAGCTAAATATCGAATTTCTTAAGATATATAGAAGTGAAGAAATATATTTATCAATCAAACAGATTAAAAATAAAAAATAAAATGGGATTTAAAGATACGAATTAATTCAAACCAATACCTCTAGCCATTAAAGATGCAAAAAAAGGAATTACAGCAAATCCGATTAATTCTATAGTAGTAATAAGCTGCAACCTATCTACTAAATCTTTAGATAAATCGGGAAGTTTGTTCTTTCTTAATGGTAAAACCCATAACAAATATCTAAAGGTAGGATATAAAGATAGAACTCCAATAAATATATATAAAGAAACTTTTACCCAGAAAATTGGATTATCTATATAAAAATCACTACCATTTCCAAAATATTTAACCCTTAAGATTCCTGAAACAAGAAGTGATAAACCTGCTATTCCATAGACTGAATCAGCTATTACAATTGATATCGCCTCAACTCTATTTAAATCCACCTTAACTTTCAATCGTTCAAACAATAAAGATCCAAAACAAAGAACGATGCTCAAATAATGAATGTAAGCAACAAAAGCACTTTTAGCGAGTTGATCATTTGAAAACATGCCTAGAAACATTATTTATAGAAGTCTCGAATATTACAATAGCTACAAACATATGAAACAGTGAGTAGGGGTGAGTTCCTAGTAATTATTTAAAACTATTAACTACTCCTTTCCCTGCAACCCATCCAGTGGTCCAACAATTCTGAAAATTAAAACCACCTGTCAAACCATCAATATTTAAAACTTCTCCTGCAAAAAACAATCCCTTACACTTAATGCTTCCCATATCACGACAAGTGATACTTCTTAAATCGATCCCTCCAGCGGTTACAAACTCATCTCCGAATGGTCCCTTACCTTTAATACAATACCTACTTTTAATGAGTTTATTGACTATAAATTTTTCTTCTTCTACCAATAAATCAGACCATGTTCTTAAATTGGGTACCTTGATATCCTGCAAAAAAGCGTTCCATAAATTTTTAGCTATTTTCTCAAAAGGCTTAGAACTATAGAGGGAAGCCTTAGAATATTTTATCCTCATATATTTAAGTTGATCTAACACTAAATTAGAATTTGAATTTACCCAATTAACTATTAATTCAGCATTATAATTACACGAAGCAAGTTCTATTGCTGCGAACGAAGATAATTTTAAAATTGCTGGTCCACTAAAGCCCCAATGTGTAATTAGCAAAGGTCCTATCTCTGAATAATAGTTGTTATTTATAATTAGTTTTAGGTTTACATCTTGAACAGATATTCCTTTACAATTAACAAGATCTTTTTCTTTAACTTTAAAAGAAAATAATGAGGGTAAAGGTTTAATTATTTGATGCCCAAGCATTTGAGCTAATTTATATCCAGTACTACTACTTCCAGTGGCAATTATTAATCTCTTTGAAATAAGAGTTTTTTCGTTGATATATATATAAAATAGATTTTTTTTCTTTTCTATTTTCTTAATAATAATATTAGTTATAACAGATATTCCAGACTTCTTTGCGCTCTCTAATAAACATAAGGCCACATCACTAGATGAGTTTGATTCAGGAAAAATTCTCTCATCTTTTTCTACTTTTAAAGACAAGCCTCTTGATTCAAACCAATCCACAGTGTCTCCTGTGGAGAATTTGCTAAATAAACCTCTTAATTCTTTTTCACCTCTAGGATAGTTCTCAACTAAATCAGAAGGGTTCCAACAAGCATTAGTCACATTGCATCGCCCTCCACCACTTACTAAAACTTTTTGCAAACACTTTGAACTACTTTCAATCAAAACAGAATTAAGTCCTGCTTCAGAGGCTGTAATTGCAGACATAAAGCCGGCTGGTCCTCCTCCAACAACCAAGAGGTCAATCACTATCGAAGGTAGTTCTCCAAACCCACAAAAAATATCTTGTTTCAATAACTTGGTATTAAAAGAATAAATTATACATATTATATCCTTAATTAATATAAAGTTTTCTCTTTATTATTTCTATTAAGAATAGTAGTATTAGTTATCATAAATTATTAAAATTAATATCAATTTCTTAAAAAAGAATATAATATATAAAAAAGCATTAATAAAAAATTGAATAAAAAGTTTTTAATCCTTTTATTTACTCTATCAATATTCTCTCCACTTGAAGGAAAAACTTCTAACTTTTGGCTTGTCCTAATTAAATCTCATTCTGAAGGGGAAAAAATCCTAGTGCAAAATAAAGCCCTATGCTTAAAAATTGGCAATAGCTTAATAAAGACCAACAAAAATTTTAGGGATTATGTTTGTCTTGAAAACTAGGCTGATTAATTATATTGATTTTTTCTTAGAAAAAAAACTTTAGAAGCCAAATATTTGTTATAATCAAGTTTTTACTACTCAAAATTGACTCAAGTTACTGTTGGAGAAAACGAAGGTATTGAATCTGCTCTTCGAAGATTTAAAAGACAAGTTTCTAAAGCCGGAATTTTTGCGGACCTCAAACGCCTGAGGCATCATGAGACTCCTATAGAAAAATATAAGAGGAAACTCCAACAAAGAAGAAAAGTGAGAAGAAGATAATTAATCATTAATTAAAAAGAGCTAATTAAATAAAATAGAACAAAAACCAAATCGCTTTAAATATTTTTAAATGGTATAGTCTCATCATTAATTACTGACTGCACATAAAATAAAATAAGTTATAATCAAAAGAAATCGCTTAAAAAATGGAAGTTACAAATCAAGATCCTACCCTAATAATATTATTGGGCAGCATTGGTATCTTATTATTCGGAGCAGTTGCATATGGTATCTATATTACTGTAGGACCAAAATCCAAACAACTTAGGGATACTATTCAAGAACACGCAAGGATGCATGATCTAGGCATCGCCCATACTCATAAAGAAAATTCGTATTCCATAGCTGAGAAACTCTCTAAAAGCAGTAAATAAAACTTAGTTATAAAGAAGATATAAAATTTTTATTTTTAAATTAAAAAATATTAATAGAGAGTACTTATTAAAGTAGTTATTTAAATTATAAATAAAAGTTTTATAATTAGATAATATTCTAGATTATATCTTTATTGTTTTTTATCAACCAATTGTGTAGTTCTTTTTATAGTCATTAATAACTAAACTAAGCATATCCACAATATCATTATCAGATAGTTCCAAATCTTTCTTGAGATCTTTACATGTTAGATTAATTTCAAGTAAAGCCTCTGCTAGATTATTTACTTTCTGATCAGAACCGCCAAGATTAATAAAAGGATTTAGGTCTTCTATCATAAAAATAATTCAATAGGCTAAATATATTTATAGTTAAAAAAATAATTTTTCGTGGAATATATTTACATAAGTTCTTAATTAGTAGGTAATTTATTTATTTATTTATTGAAATAAACACAGTAATCTTCCTTATAGCTAAGATTTAAAGTAAATTAATATCAAGAATTAGACTGGTCATGAAAAAGGTCTGTGAAACTTTATTAATTTTTATAATCTCAGGTTTTATTATTTTTATAATTAAAAATACCAATACATCTCATAACAGTAAAGAAGTGTTGGATATGGAAGATAAACTTGTAAATTGTCTAGATAATCACGATGATTTAATAAATAATATGGAATGCATTTCAAAAGAATTGCTAAATCCTAAGAAATTCTCTAAATATAAAGAAAATATGGATACTTATAAAAAAGAAATTAAAAATTTTAAAGATAGTTTATGAGCTTTTTAAAGATATTATAAAAACCCCAGAAGAAATAATAATATTAATGATTTATTGAATCTCTTTTAAGACTCTTAAAGCTTCTTTTATATGTGCAGGTCCATTGAGAAGATCTTTATATATATGTCTTATATATCCTTTTTTATCAATAATATATGTAACCCTTCCATCTAATAAACCTAGAAACTTGGGAACCCCAAAAATTTTCCTTAAAGAATCATTAGTATCGCAAAGCAAAGGATATTGTAGTTTATTTTTATTTGCAAAAGCTAGATGGCTTGAACTATCACCATTACTAATACCCCAGACTTCAGCTCCTAATATTTTAAATAAATCATATTTATCTCTAAACCCACAAGCCTCAATAGTGCATCCAGGCGTATCATCTTTGGGATAGAAAAATAGAACTAATGGTTTGATGAGTTTCTTATTTGTTCTTAGTTTCCCATTTTGATCGGTTAAAGAAAACTCTGGGACCTTATCACCTATTATCAAATTCAAAATATTTAAATCTTTATAATACAATCTAAAACAAAAAAACGAGTTCTGAGTAATTTAAAGAACAAACAAGGAATAATTTCTCAAGGTATATTTTAAAATTAATGACTGAAAAAGAATTCACAGAAGAATTTGCAAAAGAATCCCGAGAAGATGCTGCAAGAAAATATTCCGATGAAATAGAAAAATTCTACTATCGTCTACTTGAAATTAATTTCTATAAAATCAAAGCCCTATTAAATGAAAGAGGTCTTCAGAAAGTAGCAGTAATTGATCTAAAAAGAGAAAATAATGAAAATTTTGGAATTGAATTCAGTCAGAAGACCTGGGAAGCAATATCTGAGGTATGGGAAAAAGCTTCAAAAACAATGATTAAGAAAATTATAGATTTATATGAATTAGACCAATCAGACCTAGAACCAAATAATTTCTTAGAAGATTAAAATCAATCTTTTTAGCAATTATTTAATCAATACATCCTTAATATTCTTAGTGCTTTGAAATTCAATTAATAATCTAATGATTATGCAATCTATGATCTTTCATATTATGGCCTTCTTGCATCTCTGTTGATTCATACATCTGATGTGCATCAGATAATTTCTTTAAAGACTTTGAACCACAAATAGCGGTTAACGCTATCACTATTAATGAAGCAGTACTTAATAATTGAAGAATAATTGGAAGATGATTATTTAATTTATCTTTAAAGTTAACCATGTTAAACAAAATATCTTTAATAATTTAAGCAAATTTTTTATAGAAATGCTATTTATCTTTTATATTTTTGATGAATGAGAGGGCATTTGTGAAAATTTTTAAGTAGTTCATGTATTAAATCCCAAGATAATTTTTTATACTCTTTCAAAAAATCATTAAAAGTTTGACTGGCTGATTTGTCTGCACAATCTGATATCACACGAACTATCAACCAAGGAACTTTTTCTTGGGATGCCACTTGAGCAACAGCTGCTCCCTCCATCTCAACAGCAGATAGACCAGGTAGTTCTTTATTTAGATTATCAATAAAAACCTTCTCTGATATAAATCTATCTCCTGTAGCAATTAACCCATTATCAATACATCCAAAAATGTTTAACGAACCATTAACTATTGATTCTTGCAAAGTTGATCTTGCCCAATTAACCAATCGAATATTTGATGTGAGTTTTTCTTGGTTTAATGCTGGAATGACATATTGATTAAAAAGTGGTCTTGCGTCCATATCATATTGAATCAATTCATCAGGTATAACAATATCCCATTGATTGAGATCTGATTTTGCTGCTCCGGCAACACCTGTAAAAAGTAATAGATCTATTAATGAATCTCTAAAACAATTACTAAGAAGCCTTGTTGCTGCTCTAGCAGCACTGACTTTACCCCAACCACTCCAAGCAACTGAGAGATAAATAGAAGATTCCTTTTGATCATTATCAAACCAATCACCTGAAAAAATTTTTAAATCTCCATATTCAATTTCAGTAATATTATTTAAATTCTGAATTGTTAAGCCTATTTCTTCAGGCATTGCGCATAACAGTCCAATATGAAATCTTCTAGTTGTGGAGGTTTGCAATATATTTAAAGAATCTATTTTTCATTATAAATTAATTAATTGTGTCTAATTCATTACTTCAACTAATAAGTGAACATGAAGATTTCCCCAAGAGAGGGGTTGTATTCAGAGATGTTTTACCTCTTTTACAAAACCCTGATGCATTTGCAAAAATAATTAATAATATGTCTGCATCAAAGATCTTAAAAAATTCGGATGCGATTATAGCTATAGATGCTAGGGGTTTTATCTTTGGAACAGCAATAGCAATGAAGTTATCTAAACCAATGATAGTTGCCAGGAAACCAGGTAAATTGCCTGGCGATTTATTATGTAAATCGTATAAATTGGAATATGGGGAAAATTCTCTTTATATTCAGAAAAGTGCGATACAAAATTTTGATTCATTTGTAATTGTTGATGACTTATTAGCTACTGGTGGAACTGTTAAATGTGTTTCAGAAATATTAGCTGAAGCAGGTAAAGCTATAAAAGGATTATCAGTAGTTATTGAATTAAGCCAACTCAAGGCTAAAGAATCTATTCAATTCCCTGTCGAATCTCAAATAATTTTATAATCATAAAAATAATAAACATAAATTTTTAACTTTTCATACTCTTTAATAAAATTGATAATTTAAACCATTTATAATATTTAATATTAATTAGTATAGATTTATTAAGCTAACATAATTATAGATAAATTCCAAAGATGAAATAAATAATTTCTTTAAATAAAATTAATATTTTTATATTTATTAGAACTTTTTTTATATTATATAAATAATTACATCGTAAAAAAACGTACACGCTAAGCAAACTTTTACCTCTTTTTGTTCTCCCTCTGGGGATTACTTTTACCATCCTTTTTTTTAGTTTAAAGACAAGATCTCGTAAAACAATTTTAAGTTTAATTCTTTTTCTTTGGACATTTAGTATTGGTGTAATCTCAGACAGACTATGGAAATTCATTGAATATCCATGGCAAAGAATTGATGAAAGCCAAGCTCTAACAGTAGATGCAATTGTTGTTCTTAGTAGTGGTGGTAAGCATAGAGTTCCAGGGAAATCTAATATCATTGAATGGAATGATCCTGATAGATTTTTATCAGGTATCAAGCTTTTTAAAGAAAAAAAAGCCCCTAAAATATTTTTTACTGGAGGATCAAATCCATATGAGAATAGGCTAAAAACTGAAGGTGAGTTATATCAAGAAGATGCTATTAAACTTGGGATTCCTCCTGAATCAATAGCAATTACAGGTAAAGTATTTAATACAGCACAAGAAGCCTCTGCCATAAAAGAAGCATTCAAAGAAAATAATACTGGTGTACAAATTCTTCTCGTTACAAGTGCATTTCACATGCAAAGAGCTAAAAGAGAATTTGAGCGAAAAGGTTTTCTAGTGCATCCTTTCCCTGTTGACTTCAAGACCTCAGAAAATTCAGGGAAAATCACACCTTATAAATTCATACCTAATGCAAATAGTCTTGCAATGACTTCGAAAGCTTTAAGAGAAATACTTGGAAGAACAATTTACAGTTCATGGTAAATATTTTATTCAGTAGATTCTGAATAAAATGAAATTGATCATATATTATCCATTAATAATCTATTTTATATTTAGATTGAATCTTCACAATTAAGTAGATACTAGGGGAAAATAAAATAATTTATTATACTTTCATTAAAATTTCATATATTTAATTATTTAATCTCTAACACCAATGAATATCAAATATCTAATTGAGGCATATTAATTTATCAAACTATTTATTATTAAGAGAAATCATCCTCTGAAGAGAATGAAAAGCTAAATTTAGATTCAAGAATATATAACATTTATGAGATTATAGATATAATTTAATGTTAATTGATTAAAAACAAAAAAGTTATTAGTTAGCAAAAAATGATATTATGATGTATCAAAAACAATATATATATATAAACTATTGAATTAACATTATTTTTATTTAAATTATGAGACTAGCATTAGCTTTGGCTCTTCCTGATTGTATCTCAACAAACTTTTTCTTTAGATCAATTTTTCTAGGGTGTGCATTTGCTTTCTTTGTTTTTCTTATTTTCTGTTTGTCTAACCAAAAAGCCATTTTAATCGATGAAATCATGGCTCTTAAATCAGATCGATAAAAATTGAATACAAAGGATTAATTTTATTCTTAGAAATTCTGCATAATATTAAAATATAAATATCTACAGATCATTAAACATTGAAACGTATACTAATTGCTTCTTTGTTAGCTCTCCTTCCTTTAGGAAAGACACTTCCTATTGGAGTAAAAATATCTGGTTTAACTAGTACTTTGATAATAATTACAACACAAAGAGCAGCTGAAGCAGAGAGCGCTGTTTTCTATTTCAATCGTGCAATAAATAAAGTAAAAGAAGGAGATGAATACGGAGCAATATCGGATTATTCTAAGGCTTTAGAGATTGATCCAAATGATACAGATTCTTATTACAATCGTGCTAATTCTAAAAGAAGATTGAAATATTTTCCAGCAGCAATATTGGATTATAACAAGGTAATTGAGATAGCCCCTAATCATGAGAGAGCTTATACGAATAGAGGGATCTCTAAGTTTGAATTAGGAGATTATTATGGAGCAATATCGGATTACAATAAGGCTATAGAGATTAATCCTAAAGCAATTAAAGCTTTTAATAATCGTGGAATCGCAAAAAGGAAATTAGGAGATGATAAAGGTGGTTGTGATGATTACAAAAAAGCAATCTCTTTAGGAAATAAGACAACTGAAGCATGGTATAAAACTGATGGTGCTGCTTGGTGCAGAAATATGTGATTTATATATCAGGAGAGAGATCAATTAGAATAAGTAGAACGCCTAATAATTGCTAATTCATAAGAAAAACTTGCTTAATGTGATTGATCACTAATGGAATAAAGGATAATTTCCTTTCTAACTTTGAAGTAATGATTAAATACTAGACTTATCTATTTTATGCTAATAGAGAATGCGTATAAATTAAATGAAACATCAATGCCAATAGTTTCTTGAATTTCTATATTTCTAACTAAATATTATTAAAAAAAATTAGCTGGGAATAAATATCTATAATAAAAATAATAGAAAGTGTTTTGTCAAGAATTTGATTAAATTAAAAATAAGCATATATAAATTATGAGAAAAAGAGCTGCTGCTATTGCTTCTGCATTATGGTTGATCCCATTAGAGACTATTCCTCTGAATTGGAATGCTATTGAATATAAAAATGATATATATCAAATTTCCTCTTTGGCGAGGCAATCAGCAGTGGAATTAATTTTTCCTTCTGGATGGGGTTCAGGCGTAATAATTAGCAAAACAGATAATCAATATGCAGTACTAACAGCTTTGCATTTATTTGAGGATATTAATTCAGAGAAACAATTTAGAATGCGGACTTCTGATCATACGAGTTATAAATTAAAGCAAAAAAATATTCAACAAATTAATAATACAGATATGGCAATATTTTTTTTCGAAAGCAATAGATCTTATCCAACAGCATCCTTATCCAATTTAAAAAGTTATAAAGGTAAGACTGTATTATTTTCTTCAGGTTTTTCCTCAGGTTCTTTTCATTTTAAGCAAGGTAACCTTATAGCAAAAGCAAAGGTTTCTATAAAAGATGGCAATCAGTTAATTTATTCAAGCAAGGTTATCCCTGGAATGAGTGGGGGTGGTGTATTTGATATAAATGGTCAATTAGTTGGAATTAATACTATGTCAAATTTAAAAACTTTTGATGACAAGCACCAACCAAATTCTACGGGGATTCCAATATCTTATTATCAAAATTATATTAATAATAAATCATATTCTATATCTAACATTCTAATTACTTTTGATGATCATCTAGCAAAAGCAAACGAAATCTCTATTGAAGAAGGAGATCAAGAACTATTAATTAAAATTATAGAGCAGGGATTAAAATTAATTAATGATGATATTAATAATTTATCAACATGGTTTGCTTATAAACATCTTTGCTCAGCTAAAGTAAAAATTGGGGATAATAATGGAGCAAAGAAAGATTGTAATAATGCAATTTATCTCAATAAAAAAGATATTTATTCATACCTTAATCTTGGTATAGTTAAGTCTAATCTAGATGATGATTATGGTGCAATTAGTGAATATAATAAAATAATAGAATTGGATTCTCAAAATAGTTTTATTTATCTTAATCGTGGGTATTCCAAAAGCAAAATAGGTGACCACAAAGGAGCAATATCTGATTATACAATTGGAATTAATATCAAGCCAGAATATGAATCATTTATTGGACGTGCCTTAGCTCTGGATAAATTAGGTGATACTTATGGTGCAATCTCTGATCTTAATAAAGCTATAAAAATAAATCCAGATGATTTTCTTGCTTATACAAATAGAGGTATAGGGAAGAAAAAATTAGGAGATATAAAAGGAGCTTGTTCTGATTGGAGAAAAGCACAAAAACTTGGAGGAGAATTATCTAACAAATTTATCAGGAATCATTGTAAATAAAATAATTAATTTCTAATATAAATTTCAGTTTTCCTGTTAAGTCTAATTAATATGATTTATATCTATCTTCTTATTCTAAAATTTATTTGTGGTTCAATATTATAATTATTGTTTTATTGGAAATTTTTTATTATTCATAGCTAATTGTGTTTGATATTTAATCTTCTCTAAATAATCTAAATGTGTTTTTTGTGATTGTTGACAGGTCCAACCATTTAATAATTTTGAATCAATATCTATAAAATTTAAACTTGGAATATTTTGTTTTAATTGATTCCTTAGTATCTTCCTCATAAGTTTACTACCTATCAAAAATCATTAATATAATACTAGATTTTTATCCTTTCACTTAAAATAGATTTATAAAAAGAGTTAAAATACCTAGTAGATAAAAATGATATTTTTATTTGTAAAAAGGAGCTTATGAAACTGAATTTAATCTCAATCTAATTGTATTTATTGTTACTTTATACTGATTTTATATCCATAAAGTATGGTTCATTTAATTCTAATAAGACGCTCAAAATGAATAATTGATTCATCTTATAGATAAACTAAAAGATTTACTATTTTAGAATTACTACCTTCACTAAAAGAAAAAAATCTTACTTGTATAGACGAATCAGATCCGATTTTTTCATTTTATAATTGATATGACTCTTATTCCAATCATTTTTTATATTAAATCACATGCCAAATCAACTGAAATCTTGTCTTAATCCCTGCAAAGCTCTATTAATAGATTAAGAAAAATAGGTTTTCTTAGGGCATGAAAGGTCCAAGGAGCTTAACAATAGCAATTTTTTTTTCTAAGATAGGTCTTATGATTGACATTAATTACTGGCTACTCAAGAGCGAACCTTCAAGCTATAGCTTTGATACTTTAAAAAAAGAGAATGAAACCATATGGGATGGAGTTCGAAATTATCAAGCAAGAAATCTAATGAGAAATATGTCGATTGGAGATAAAGCATTTTTTTATCATTCCAACTGTAAAATACCTGGAATAGTAGGAATAGTAGAAATAATTGCAAAAGATATCATTGATCCAACTCAATTTGATAAAAATTCTAAATACTATGATCCTAAATCTGATAATAATTTTCCTAGATGGGACTGTGTAAGAGTTAAATACATTAGGTCATTTGAAAGAATTATTAGCCTCAATGAACTTAAGAATGATTTTTCTTCTGAAGAATTCAAATTAGTCAAAAAAGGTAATAGATTATCTGTAATAGATGTTCCTGAGAAAATAGCCAAAATTATTCTAAGCAAAGTAGATTGATTTAATTACTCTCTAAATTGATCGAGAACATATTACCAACATATAATCTTGTGATTTCTCTTGATTGTGCTCCATTCTGGACAAGGAATCCAGCCAAAGCAGCCTGTAGCAGTCGATATTGATCCCAATTTGGATGTTTCTCTATAAATTTATACATTGCTTTCTGCAAAGGAGCAGGGAGATCACATTTAAAACTAATTACTCCATTTTCTTGGTTTTGATAATCTAGAGAATCATTCGCAATATTATTAGACTGATCTGAAAAAATATTTTCTGAAAAAGATCCATAATCAACTTTGTTCATAATTTAAATTCTTTTTAAAGAGATAATAATTAGTAATCAATAAAAATCCAAAAAGGTCAAGTGTCTCGAGCAATAGTATCAATCTTCACAGTCTTATCATAAGATAATAGTAATACCAGGGTTTAATCCTGGATGGAGAGTAAAATCATTATATTTATAATTCACCTATTTTTTAATTTAAAGTTTTTATAAATCTATGCGTTTTTCACATTTTGTGTCCAGGCTTATCGTCTCATCAAATTGCTGTGGAAAAATTGTGTAATCAAATCTTTTATAAGGGGAAAGAATTTAAGAAATTTCTGAAAAACTTTATTGTTTATTAAGTGAGTCCCACAATTCTTTAATATGTTCTGTTACTTTTGATGCTGCTTGCTGTGGCCAAGAGAATTCAAATGATCTATTGATTTGTTCATTATCATTATGAATAAATCTTAAACTCCAAGCAGATTTTTTTCCATCAAGCTCTCCATACCAATGATTCTTTTCAAATTCAAGGTTAATAACTTCCTCATCCATTAAATTCTTAGAGATATTAATAATTTGATCGTCAAGAGTTTTTAAAACACAATAAAAATCTTGATATTCATTATAAGTTAGCTCTATAGACCAATTATCACCCCCTATTAATATAGGAAATTTTACTTTTGATTGATCATAAAGAACTCTCCATCCTTCTCCTTGTCGTCGATACATTTAGCCAGGTAGCAAATCTGGCTGATCTTGCTCATCACTTAATTCTACAATTGCTCTTTGAACAGGTTTTACTGTTGACTCATCAAGTAGCCCATCAAAATCATCAAATCTTCTTTGCTTAGCTCTAAAAGCTATTTTCACAGTAGTTAGATATCTATTGGTTGATTTTCTTACAAGACTCTCTCCCCTTTTAGCTAAGTCATTTGGATCAATTCGATTAGAGCTAGATAATGCCATTTAAAGTTTTATTTTCCAGAATAGCAAATCGTTCTAAAATAAACTCAAAGATATCTTTAAAAATTATTATCTTAGATCACTTTAATTATTCTTAAATTGCTAAAACCTAAAGATTTAAGGATAAATTCCCACCTTTAATAATACAATGGAATTTCAAGAGAAAAATAATAATTCAAAGCAAGTTGGAACTTTAGCAATTGACCTAGGAAATTCGAATACAGTTATTGCTTTCCAACAAGATAAAGATAGCTTCATTCAATTGATGGATATACCCAACATCTCAAGTGGTCCTGGACAAATCCCTTCGATTGTTAGAGTAGACGAAGAACAATCTCCTGAAGTAATTATTGGTAAACAAGCAGAATTAAGAGAATCAGATAAGAATAAAAGCTACAAATATTGTGCTAGTGACTTCAAAAGATGGATTGGTTCAAAAAATATTCCAAATAGAGAAGATATTACTATTGAGCCTAAAGAAGCAGGAAGAATTTTAATTCATCAGATTTGGAAAAATCTTGAAGAAAGAATCTCAATCAATAGACTTGTTTTAACTGCACCTGTTGACACTTATAAGGAATATAGAGAATGGCTACTTGAAATATCTAACAATCTTCCAGTCGATGAAGTTGCTTTGGTTGATGAACCAACCGCAGCTGCATTAGGCTGTGGGGTCCCTCCAGGTTCAAACTTACTAGTAATTGACATTGGAGGGAGTACAACTGACATCTCGCTAGTATCTCTAGAAGGTGGTGAAGGGAAAGCAGCTCCTATTGCACAATTAATAAAATTTGAAGGGAAAGATGTAGGTACAAATACAAAACAAAAATTAAGATGCGCAAAAGTTCTTGGTAAAGCAGGACTTCGTATAGGAGGAAGAGATATTGATAAATGGATTGTCAAACATTTCTTACCAGATTCTTTAATTAGCGAAGAAAATTTAAATTTGGCAGAAGAAATAAAATGCAAGTTAAGTAAAGCAGAGCTATCAGATAATAAATTTCTGAATCTTGAACTTAATTTAAATAATCTGGAAATAAATAATCAAAGAAAATTTATAATTAATAGAAAACTATTAGAAGATATACTCATTCAATCAAATTTTCTAAATAGTCTAGAAGAATTAATAGAAACAACATTAGCCTCAGGGAGAGGATTAAATTGCTCTTTAAATGATATTAATTGCGCAATAATAGTCGGAGGTTCCACTAGGATACCTATAATAAGAGATTGGATTAGAAAAAAATTAAATCCAATAAATATTTTAACTCCTGCGCCTATTGAAGCAGTAGCTAAAGGAGCCTTAAGTCTTACTCCAAGAGTTTCTATTAAAGATCTACTTCAAAGAGATATTTTATTAAGAATATGGAACAAGAAATTTCAAAGACATGATTGGCACCCACTATTTTTTGTAGGTCAAACTTGGCCTACTGAAAACCCATTAGAAATAATTCTTCAATCAAGCACTACCAATCAACAAGAAATTGAAATCATTATTGGAGAATCAGATTCAAAAAGTAAATTTGAAGTTATATATAAAGATGGAATACCAGCATTAGCTGAGAAAGAAAGTAAGAAAGGAATAAAACCTTGGGCTAATACTCTAAAGATAATTAAATTAGATCCACCTGCTCAAATTGGTCAAGATTGCATAAAATTATTGTTTAGTATTAATGAAAATTGTAAGTTAAAAATGACAATCTTTGATTTAAGAAAAAACAAAGAATTAGAACAAATGATGATTGGTTCTGCCAGATAATTTATCCATTCTTTTTTAAAAAAACTCCTTCTTCAGAGTCAATTTCTTGAAGTCTTAATTGAATACTTTCACTACTTCTGGTAGGCACTCTACGTCCGCAGAAATCTGGCTGAATAGGTACTTCTCTATGACCTCTATCAACCATTGTCAGCAATAAAACTTGATCAGGTCTTCCCCAAGAATGGAGGGCATTTAGAGCTGCCCGCACAGTTCTTCCCGTGTAGATAACATCATCAATAATAATAATTTTTGAACCTTGAATATCCCCTGGGATATGAGAAGGTTTAACCATCCTTGGACCACATTGATCAAGGTCATCCCTATGAAAAGTAGGATCTAAACTGCCCATTTTTATTTCATAGCCAATCAAATTGGACAACTCACAGGCTAAAACTTTTGCTAAAAGTACACCTCTTGTCGGTATGCCAAGCAATATACAATTTTCTAGCTCTTCTACTCTTTCAATAATCTCCGAAGCCAATCTTGAAATAGTTCTTTTAAGCTCTGATTTTGAAAGTATTTCAATTCTTTCCATCTATAAAAAATCATTAATACCTAAGATCATAAGGATCATTCAACAGAGTATAACTCAATTCAATAGATTATCAGATAAGCAAAAGCTAACCTAATTAAATAAAGATTGAATATTAGTCCCATTTGTAAGCTAAATTGGTTAAAAGGCTAAAATGGTCACTGTGGTTAAAAAATCTATGCCTAATAGGAATATTTCACTTTTAAATAGTAGAAACTCTGTTGCGCCCGTGGTTTTAGCTATTTTAGATGGCTGGGGGCATAGAGAAGAATCGAAAGACAATGCAGTAAAACAAGCCAAAACACCAGTAATGGATGCTTTATGGCATGCCTACCCTCATACACTTATAAATGCAAGCGGTTCGCATGTAGGCCTACCTGATGATCAAATGGGTAATTCTGAGGTGGGTCATTTAACAATTGGAGCAGGAAGAATTATTCAACAAGAGCTGGTAAGGATTTCTAATACGATAAAGAATAATCAGCTAAAGAATATTTCTCCATTAAAAGAGTTAGCAAATAAATTAAAATCTAGCGGGAAATCTCTTCACTTGGTCGGACTTTGCTCTGATGGGGGCGTTCATAGCCATATAAATCATCTTTGTGGTCTAATCAAATGGGCTTCTGAAGAAGGTTTAAAAAATATTGCAATTCATATAATCACAGATGGTAGAGATACTCCACCTAAAAGCGCTCCTATATTCCTAAAAATGATAAAAGAAGCAATAAAAAAATATAAAGTGGGAGAGATATCAAGTATTTGTGGAAGATATTGGGCTATGGATAGAGATAATCGATGGGATAGGACTGAGAAAGCTTTTAAGAATTTAACTGATCCCCATATAAATCTTTGTACAACATCTCCAGAAACTTACCTTCAGGAAAGTTATAATAATGGAATTACAGATGAATTTATTGAACCTACTCGTATATCAAACAACTTTTTAAAGGATGGAGATGGATTAATAACTTTTAATTTTCGTCCAGATAGAGCAAGGCAAATCTTAAAGGCTTTAACTCTAGAAAATTTTGATAATTTTGCTATTAATAAATTTTTAAATTTAGATGTAGTTACTTTTACCCAATATGAATCAACATTACCTGTAAAAATTGCTTTTCCTCCAGAATCATTAGATAACTTTGTAGGTAAAATAGTTTCAGAGCATGGTCTTAAGCAATATAGAACTGCTGAGACTGAAAAATATCCTCATGTTACTTATTTTTTTAATGGAGGCGTAGAGAATCCTCTCCCAGGAGAAGAAAGACACCTTGTCCCTTCTCCTAGGGTAGCCACATATGATCTAGCCCCTGAGATGTCTGCTAAGGAACTCACTAAAAGTTGCGTTTTAGCTATAGATAGTGGGAAATATTCCTTTATAGTAATAAATTTTGCAAATCCAGATATGGTTGGTCATACAGGATCAATGCCAGCTGCAATCAAAGCAATTGAAACTGTAGATAAATGCTTGGGAGAGATAGTAAACGCAACAGGTAAAAAAGGAGGAAGCATAATGGTTACTGCTGATCATGGGAACGCTGAAGTTATGAAAACATCAACGGGAGAGCCTTGGACTGCTCATACAACAAATCAAGTACCTTTAATATTTATTGAAGGCGAAAAAAGAAAACTTAAGAATCAAGGTAATGCAATTCTTTTAAGGAAAAATGCAGGTCTTGCAGATATTGCCCCAACAATTCTACAGATTCTTGAAATAGCAATACCTTCTGATATGACTGGTTTATCCTTAATACAATCAAATGAATCTCAACAAAATCCAGCGAGAATACTGCAATCCGTTTAAAATCAATACATACTAATTAAAATATGACAGCAATTTTTTCTTGGATTTGGGTCTTTTTAGCTCTACTTCTTGTTATATTAGTTCTTCTACATAGTCCAAAAGGAGACGGCATGGGAGGTATAGCTGCTAGTGGAAGTTCAATTTTTAATAGTGCTAGCAGTGCTGAGGCATCTCTAAATAAAATAACTTGGACTGTATTATTCTGCTTTTTATTCTTGGCTATATTGTTAAGTGCCAAAGTAATATAAGTACTTTAAATAATTTAAAGCATAAATTCTAAAAAAAATACACTCTTGATAAAACCAAGAGCGTATAAATTCAGTATTTGAATTGTAATTTAATTAGTAATCAAAGTCTCCACCCATACCAGCTCCCGCTGCAGGATTTGCAGCATCTTTCTTCTCTGGTAAATCAGCAACAATGCATTCAGTGGTTAAAACCATACCAGCTATAGAAGCAGCATTCTGCAAACCAGAACGAGTTACCTTAGCAGGATCAACTATTCCTGCGGAAGACATATCAACATAATCTCCTGTTGCTGCGTTGTAACCATCATTAAATGGTTTTGATTTAACGTTTTCAGCAATTACAGCTCCATTTGCTCCTGCGTTTTCAGCTATTCGCATTAAAGGGGCAGTTAATGAGGCTTCTACAATATTAGCGCCGATTAATTCTTCGCCAATTAGGTTGTCAGAAGCCCATTTTTGTAAAACAGGTGCTAAATGAGCAAGTGTTGTTCCTCCTCCTGGAACAATTCCTTCTTCAACTGCCGCTTTTGTTGCATTTATAGCATCTTCCAGTCTTAGCTTTTTATCTTTCATTTCAGTCTCAGTTGCGGCACCAACTTTTACAACTGCGACTCCACCAGCTAACTTGGCCAATCTTTCTTGAAGCTTTTCTTTGTCATAAGTAGAATCTGTTTCATCCATTTGTTTCTTAATTTGCTCACATCTTGCTTTAACAGCGACCTCATTACCTTCGGCAACAATAGTAGTTGTATCTTTATTAATAGTAATTCTTCTTCCTGTACCTAGCATTTCTAAGCTGGCATTCTCAATTTTCAAGCCTGCGTCTTCAGTTATTAATTGACCATTAGTTAAGACGGCCATATCCTCAAGCATTGCTTTTCTTCTATCTCCAAACCCAGGAGCTTTTACGGCAGCAACATTTAAAACGCCTCTTAATCTATTTACAACTAATGTTGCAAGAGCCTCTTTCTCAATATCTTCAGCAATTATCAATAAAGGCTTCCCTGTCTTTGCGATTTGTTCAAGTACTGGAACTAGATCTTGAACAAGAGCAATCTTCTTGTCAGTTAACAAGATATATGGCTCATCAAGTACAGCTTCCATTCGCTCTGTATCTGTTGCAAAGTAAGGAGAGATATAACCTTTATCAAATCGCATACCTTCTGTAACTTCTAATTCAGTTGTCATGGATTTACCTTCTTCAAGAGAAATGACTCCTTCTTTACCGACTTTATCCATTGCATTGGCAATCATTTTGCCAACCTCTTCATCATTTCCGGCGGCTATAGTTCCACATTGAGCAATAGCATTACTATCACTAATAGGTTTTGCATTCTCTTGAATTTTTGAAACCAAAAAGTCTGTAGCCTTATCGATTCCTTTTTTTAAGGTTATTGCATTGGCACCAGCAGCAACATTTCTAAGACCAGCTTTAACCATTGCATGTGCAAGAACTGTCGCAGTAGTAGTGCCATCCCCTGCAGCATCATTAGTTTTGGAAGCTGCTTGTCTAATTAGAGCAACACCAGTATTTTCTATGTGATCCTCAAGCTCAATTTCTTTAGCAATTGTTACACCATCATTAATGATTTGAGGGGCCCCAAATTTCTTTTCAAGGACGACATTTCTGCCTTTAGGACCTAGTGTTACAGCAACTGATTCTGCAAGTATATCAATGCCTCGCTCTAGTGCGCGGCGTGCTTGCTCGTTGTAAATAATTCTTTTAGCCATGGTTGGCAAATAACTTTAATAGAGATTGGTTTGTAATTTGAAAACAGATTAGATTAGCTAACAACAGCCAATATATCTTTTTCAGAAAGCAGTACATATTCATCACTGCCTAATTTTATGTCTGTTCCAGCATATTTGCTGTATAGAACTTTATCACCGACGCTAACCTCAGGGGTTTGACGAGATCCATCGTCATTTATTTTACCTGGGCCAACTTGAGCGACTTCGCCAACTTGTGGCTTTTCTTTTGCTGTGTCTGGAAGAAGAATTCCTCCAGCAGTTTTTTCTTCGGACTCAGAAACTTTAATAAAAATACGATCTCCAAGGGGTTTAACAGTGGAGACGCTTAGTGTTACAGCTGCCATAGATTAATGGAGTAGCGGGAAATTTGAAGCAATTAGCTTAATAAAGAAGAATTTCTTTTAGAAGCTTTATCATGAACAACATATTCTTATTAGTAGGCTTGAGACCACTCTTAACCTGTTCGGGTGACCGAACCCACTTTTAAAAATCACCTATTAGGTGGTAATATTTCGCATTATGAGCTGACTTAAAAATCAGCTATTCATCACTAAAAAATACTATGGTCGCAACTGCAGCATCAACTGGCGTAACTAAAGGAGTAGTTCGTCAAGTAATTGGTCCCGTTCTAGATGTTGAATTTCCCGCAGGGAAATTGCCCAAGATTCTTAATGCTTTAAGGATTGAAGGCAAGAATCCAGCTGGTCAAGAAGTAGCACTTACCGCAGAGGTACAACAGCTACTGGGAGACCATAGAGTAAGAGCAGTAGCCATGAGCGGCACTGACGGGCTAGTGAGGGGCATGACGGCAATGGATACAGGTGCTCCGATATCTGTTCCTGTTGGAGAAGCTACTCTTGGGAGAATCTTTAATGTTCTTGGAGAGCCAGTGGATGAGCAAGGTCCTGTAGCAAACGCGACATCTGCTCCAATCCATAGATCCGCGCCTAAGCTCACTGATCTTGAAACAAAACCAAAAGTATTTGAAACAGGAATTAAAGTAATTGATCTTTTAGCTCCTTATAGACAAGGAGGGAAAGTTGGTCTTTTTGGAGGCGCTGGAGTTGGTAAAACAGTTTTAATTCAAGAATTAATAAATAATATTGCTAAAGAGCATGGTGGTGTATCTGTTTTTGGCGGTGTTGGTGAAAGAACTAGAGAAGGTAATGACCTATATGAAGAATTCAAAGAATCTGGGGTGATTAATGCAGATGATTTAACAAAATCTAAGGTTGCTCTTTGTTTTGGACAAATGAATGAGCCCCCAGGAGCAAGAATGAGAGTTGGTTTATCAGCCTTAACTATGGCAGAACACTTTAGGGATGTTAACAAGCAAGATGTATTACTTTTTATTGATAATATTTTCCGATTTGTTCAAGCTGGCTCTGAAGTCTCTGCTCTCTTAGGAAGGATGCCTTCTGCTGTTGGATATCAACCAACATTAGGAACAGACGTTGGGGAACTTCAAGAAAGGATTACTTCCACACTAGAAGGATCTATCACATCAATTCAAGCAGTATATGTCCCAGCTGATGACTTAACAGATCCTGCTCCTGCTACTACATTTGCTCATTTAGATGCCACGACAGTATTAGCTAGAGCTCTTGCCGCCAAGGGGATATATCCAGCTGTAGATCCTTTGGATTCTACTAGTACTATGCTTCAACCCTCAGTAGTAGGAGAAGAGCATTACAAAACTGCAAGAGCAGTACAATCAACACTTCAAAGATATAAAGAGCTTCAAGATATTATTGCTATTTTAGGTCTTGATGAATTATCTGAAGAAGATAGATTAACTGTTGATAGGGCGAGAAAAATCGAGAAATTCCTATCTCAGCCTTTCTTTGTTGCAGAGATCTTCACTGGTATGTCAGGAAAATACGTAAAATTAGATGAAACAATTTCTGGATTTAATATGATTCTTTCTGGTGAGCTTGACGATCTACCAGAACAGGCATTTTATCTAGTTGGAAACATTGAAGAAGTAAAAGCTAAAGCTGAAAAAATAAATTCAGAAAAAAGCTAAGGACTTCTCACGTAAAACCTTGTAAATCTTCAAAAATAAAAACTATGCCTCTATTATTAAGAGTTATTTCACCAAGTCAGAACATCTTTGAAGGTGATGCAGATGAAGTTATTCTCCCAAGCACAACTGGTCAGATAGGAATCCTTCCAGGTCACATTTCATTAGTAACTGCAATAGATATTGGAGTACTGAAAGTTAAGACTTCTGATGATTGGGCAACAATTGCTCTAATGGGCGGTTTTGCAGAAGTTGAATCTGATGAAGTTACAGTACTAGTAAATAGTGCTGAATTAGGAACCAATATTAACCTTAAAGAGGCAGAGGAAGAACTTATAAAAGCAACTGCGGAGGGAGATAAATATCAAAACGAAGAAAAATCTCCTGATAAAATTAAGACCATCAATCAAATAAACAGAGCAAGAGCAAGAGTTCAAGCTTCTAAAGCTAATCAATAATTATAAATATTCTTTAGAAATTATTTAAATATATAAACTTTTAATTATTACCAATCTAAGCAGTACCGCAAAAAGCCACTTCAGGAAATTTTAGTTTAGCCTCATCTAAAGTTTTTCCTTTACCTTCTTCTTGCCAATAATTTATTACCTCAGTTGCTTTATTTAGAATTTCCACTCTCTCATTATCTGTAATCCAACTTTTGTTTTCTAATTCGGTTTTCAAAGTTTCCCATGCATCCTCTCTTGGCCAAAAGAAATATGCTGTCAAAGGGCTTGGTCCGCCTCCTACAATCTGATCAACTGCTAATGCAACATTATCTGGAAGCCACAAAATCTTTATTATGAACCTGCCTTCGTCAGGCTTAGGAGTATGCCCTGAAGGTACTCCATCTTCGTCTATAGTAGCTGCTGCAAGAACAGCTGATGCACCCAGCATTCCTGCATTAGGAGTCGTTTTAATATCTTTCTCTTCATTACTTTTTTCATTTAATCCTTCAGTCATAGTGTTCAAAATGTGATTTAATATTTTATCAGTTTATAACTTAACAGTTAATATACCCTTTTTTTTAAATTATGGATCAAGTAATGCTTTTATTTGATATTGATGGAGTAATAAGAGATGTAAGTTCAAGTTACAGAAGATGTGTTCAATTAACAGTCTCACATTTTTGCAAATTATCACCATCTATGAATTGCATAGATAACATCAAATCAGAAGGCAAATGGAATAATGATTGGGATTTAAGTATTGAATTAATAAGAAGATTTAATGAGAAAAAATTAATCAATATTCCAATACCTGATAGATCTCACTTAATTGAAGTTTTCAATAGATATTATTTTGGGCAATCTAAGCCTTCACTAAATCATGAAGACTGGAATGGATTAATTAAGAAAGAAACCCTTTTAATAAATAAAGAGTTTTTTAAAGAAATATCTTTAAGAGATTGGACTTATGGTTTTGTTAGTGGTGCTGATAGAGCTTCTGCTGAATATATTTTAAAAACAAAACTAGGTTTAAAAACCATAAATCTTATTGCTATGGAAGATGCCCCAGGTAAGCCAGATCCGAAAGGCTTAATAAAAATGGTAAATCAATTGCAAGAAAAAAAATATAATTCTAAAGAAACTTTAGTCGCTTATACAGGTGATACTGTAAGTGATATTCTTACTGTGATAAACGCAAAAGAAAGGCTTTCAGATAAAAGATTAATAAGCTTTGGGATTGCTCCTCCACACTTATGGAAAGATACAAAAAAGAAAGAAAGAGAAATATATGAGAAAGTATTAGTCAAAGCTGGTGCAAATGAAATCCTTCAATCATTGAATGAAGTTTTTATAAAAATAAATCAATATAAATAAAAATAATTAGCGATCATTTTCAATATCATAGTAATCAAAAATCTGTTGTTGAAGTTTATCCCATAAATCTCTTGGTATATCATTTTCTTCTGCAAACATACCTAATTGACCACTTAGCATTCTTGCCTCTGATCTTCTAGTCTCTAATGATTTTTCTTCTGACATATCCGACCTTGGTAATAAATTAATAAACATAAAATAATTTTAACTTATTTTTCAATATCTTTAATTTCTTTTAATGCTTTAGCTGTTAATATTTCTGGCAAATTATCTGTTACCAAAATATCATCTTCAATTCTTATTCCTATCCCCTTCCATCTTGAATCAATCTCAGGTTGATCTTTTGGAGTTGGTAGTCGATCACTGATATAGATTCCAGGTTCGACTGTTAATACCATTCCAGAATTCAAAGGAATATCAAAGTCGCCTAATCTATATGCCCCTACGTCATGTACATCAAGACCTAACCAATGACCAGTTTGATGCATATATAAATGCTTATAAGAGCCTTGTTCAATAATGGCATCGACATCTCCTGTTAAAATTCTTAACTGAATTAACCCATCAACAATTCTCCTTAAGGCGGCTAAATGGATATCAGTGGAGGTATTGCCTTTAATTACTTTTTCAATTGCATCTTTTTGTGCTGAAAGAACTATTTCATAGATTTCTTTTTGTTCTGAGGAGAATTTCCCATTTATAGGGAAAGTTCTTGTTATATCTGCATTGTAATAGTCATTCAAAGAACAACCTGCATCTATTAATATTAGATTCCCATCCTTAAGAACATCATTATTCAATGTGTAATGCAAAACACAAGCATTGTCTCCAGATGCAACTATTGGCGAATAAGCAGATCCTCTAGTACATTGCTCCAAAAAATAACCTTCTATTTTCCCTTGGATTTGCCTTTCATTCATGCCTGGTAAAACTGAATTTCTAGCAATCTCATGAGCAGATGCAGATATATTGGCAGCTTTTCTAATTCTATTTATTTCATAATTATCTTTATATAATCTCATCTCATTTAAGAATAAATGAGGACTTCTTATACAAGAAGGTGCAAATCCATTTCTTGAATATTTATCTAATTGGTTTGACCATGCTTGCATAACAATAGCTTCAATCTTAGGGGTTTTACCTATTGAAAAAATAATCTCATTAGCACCTTCTAAATATTCATGAATTAATTTAGGAAAGTCTTCTATAGAATGAGCAACATCAACTCCAAAATCCTTTTTAGCTCCGTCAAGCCCACATCTAGTACCTTGCCAAATTTCTGCAAGGGAATCTTTTGGTTCTACAAAAAGTATATATTGACCACCTTTTGGCTTATTAGAAATGAATAAAGCAATGGCATTTGGTTCATCAAAACCAGTCAGATACCAGAAATCACTATTTTGACGAAAAGGATATTCACAATCGGCATGATGAGTTACTAAACCTGAAGCGGGAATAATTGCAACTCCCCCGTCAAGTCTATCTATAAATTGTTTGCGCCTTTTCTCGAAGTAAATTGCAGAATTCAAAATAAAATACTCAATTTTTTGTAGCTATTTTATGGAAAGGATGGAAAGATGATACTAAAAATAATTTTCTAATATCAAAACATGAGCCCAAATATTATAGGACTAATAATGTTCGTTATCGTAATTTTAATTGGCTCAGCATGGTGCTCTGGAGTGGAAGCGGCATTTTTAGCAGTTAATCCAATTAAGATTGTTAAACTTAGCGCAAGAAAAAAGCCAATAAAGGCAGCCCATAAACTTATTAAATTAAACCGACATTTAGGGAGAACATTAACTGTAATAACAATTTCCAATAATTCATTTAATATATTTGGAAGCTTAATGGTAGGAAGTTATGCCGCCTCTTTATTTAATAGTGGATTAGCAATTCCAATCTTATCAATAAGTTTTACAATTTTAGTTTTACTATTAGGAGAGATCTTACCTAAAGCAATAGGAACAAAATTCTCACTGCAAATTGCTCTAGCTTCAAGCCCAATACTTCAATTTTTGACTGTTCTATTGCAACCTTTTGTAATTCTAATTGAAAGATTATTGCCAGTTATTACAACAGAAAAAGATATCTATACAGATGAAGAAGAAATCAGACAAATGGCAAAAATAGGATCTCAAAAAGGTCTAATTGAAGCTGATGAGGCTGCAATGATTTCAAAAGTTTTTCAACTCAATGATTTAAAAGCAAAAGATTTAATGATACCAAGAGTTTCTGCTCCATCTATTAACGCAAAAAAAATCTTAGGTGATTTAAAAGATATTCTTATTTCAAATAATAATGAATGGTGGGTTGTTCTTGGTGAAAAAGTTGACAAGATAAAAGGTGTAGCCAATAGACAAAAATTATTAACTGCTCTTCTTGAAGGCAAAGATGATCTTACTCTTAATGATTTATGTGAACCTGTTGAATACGTGCCAGAGATGATAAAAATAGATACATTACTTACAAGATTTAATAACAACGAAAAAGGGATAAAAGTAGTGGTAGATGAATTTGGGGGGTTTGTAGGATTAATTCAAGCTGAATCAATCTTACCTTTTTTAGCAGGTTGGGATCAGGAGGGTAAATGATAGAGAATATTAATAATAAATTTGATCTTAATAAAATGCTAGAGGAGTGGTTTCTAAATTTAGAATTAACAAATCTAGAGAAAATTAAATATAAAAACTTAATTGACTATCTAAGGCATCAATTAACTAATCTTCAAGAAAAAAATTTCTATATAGGTGCTGTAGGTCCTTCTGGTTCAGGTAAATCAAGTATATTAAATTCACTTATTAAGAATAACTATTTTGAAACAAATGTGCTAAATGGATCCACATCTAAAGTATCCACGACAGAAATCAAAGCCTCATATAATAACCTGCAAAAAATATTCTTAGTTGACACTCCTGGGGTTGATACTGTTAAAGAACTAATTTCTGATAATTCGCTCTTACGTAAAATATATAGTTTAGATCTAGTTCTATTTGTAATAAGCAAAGATATTGATAGAGAAGAAATAAAACTATTAAATTTAATATCAAGAAAAGGTAAGAAAATTATTTTAATATTGAACAAAACTGATCATTGGAATAAGAAAGAGCTTCAACAAATCTCTAATAATATCAAATCTAAATTGAGAAATATAGATCAATTTTGGTTTACATCAACAGCCGCATCTCCACATATATCAGGTATAGAAAATAAAAAATTAATAAAATATATTTCTTCTATTTCAGATATAAAGAATCTAGAAATTCTTCTTTCTGAGATTCTTAATAGTGTTGGAGAAGAACTTATAATATTAAAAACATTTCAAGTAGCAGAAAGATTCTTTTCTATGATAAAGAAAGGAAGACTTAAAAGGAGGAAAGAAAAAGCGCAAACTATCATTGGTAAATTTGCTGCGATTAAAGCCTCAACATTAGCTGCTAATCCATTCCTCATGATTGATATAGCAGGAGGGATAGCATTAGATACTGCTCTTATTATGGAATTAAGCAAGTTATATGGTCTAAATATCAAAGGTAAATCTGCAAAAATCTTACTCAAAAAACTATCCATTTCAAATTTATACTTAGGATCTTGGCAAATTTTTATTAATTTATTATTTAATTTTTCTAAAAGTTTAATACTCATAACAACACCATTTAATGGAGGGTTATCAATTGCATCAACTGGTCCAATAGCTATTGCGCAAGCGGCTTTAGCTATAAAATCTACAAAAATGATTGGGAAATTAGCTGCCCAAGAAATGCTTACGAATAGTCAAAATAAAATAATCAATCTTCAATCATTTCTTAAGAAATTTGCGAAGAGCAATCCTGAATTAAACGAATGTATTAATGAATTTCTTGATGTTCAAAGAAATATCCCTAATTCATCAAGCTTAATACCATGAATAAAATTGTTGAAAAAATTGGGTTATTTGGGACAAGCGCAGATCCTCCGACTATTGGTCATTTAGCCATATTGAAGAATATTGTAAGTTTTTACCCAATGATTATTGCATGGGCAAGTAATAATCCAATGAAAATTCATCGCGAAAGCTTAGAAGATAGAAGTCTAATGCTTAAAACAGTTATTGATAACTTAAAAGACCCAAGAATACTATTTGATCAAGATATTAGTAGTCCTTGGACTATATCAACTATTAAAAAAGCAAAAGTTAAATGGCCAGAGACACAACTCGATATGATTATCGGCAGCGATCTATTGTCTGAAATTCTTCATTGGAAAGATATTGACCTAATCCTTAAAGAAACACATTTTAAGATTGTACCTAGAGAAGGTTGGGTATTGAATCATAAAGTGATGAAAGAGATTTCAAGTAGAGGAGGTTCAGCCGAATTAATGAATTTTAAAATACCAAATACATCAAGTTCTAAAATTATTTCAAAGCAAAAATTATATAATGTTCCTTCATCAATAAAACAATTAATAATTGAAAAAAAATTATATAATTCATAAATGAAAATATCGATATCACAACTTAATTCAATCGTAGGAGACTTAGAAGGTAATGCTGACAAAATATATCAATCTGCACTTACCTCAATAAATAATTCAGTGGAATTATTATTAACCCCTGAACTATCTCTATGGGGTTATCCTCCTAAAGATTTATTATTAAATTCTCAATTAATAGATAAACAGGAAAAGATTCTAAATCATCTAGTTAACAGGCTAAAAGACAAAAAATATTTAATGATTTTAATAGGTGTAGTAGAAAAAATATCAGATTCTAAAATCCCAAATTTATTTAATGCTATAGCCAAAATAGATAAAAACGGCTGGGATATAGTCGCGAGGAAACAGCTAATCCCATCTTATGATGTTTTTGATGAAGCAAGATACTTTAGATCTAGTAATCAATCAGGGCTTATTTCTTACCAAGCAAAAGACAAAACATGGAAAATAGGTTTAACCATTTGTGAAGATCTTTGGGTGAATGAATCAATACAAGGCAAACAAATTCATGGAAGAAATCCAATTATTGATTTATCGAAAGATAATATAGATTTATTAATCAATCTATCAGCATCACCATTTACTTTCCTCAAGCATGAAATCAGATCAAAATTAGCTCGGCATGCCGCAAACAAGTTAAAATGTCCTGTAGTTTTCGTAAATCAAGTAGGAGGAAATGATGAACTTGTTTTTGATGGTAGAAGCTTTGTAATCAACTCATTGGGAGAAACTATTTGCTCTCTTAAAATGTGTTATGAGCAACTATTAATTTGGGATACAAATTCTAAAGAAGATGTGAAAAATATAGAAGTCAAATCAAAATACGAAAATTTATTTCATGTCTTAGTTTTAGGTATAAGAGATTACGCCAAAAAATGTGGGTTTAAAAGTGCTGTTTTAGGATTAAGTGGTGGTATTGATTCTGCATTAGTTGCTGTTTTAGCAGTTTCAGCTTTTGGCAAAGAAAATGTCAATGTCGTAGCAATGCCATCTCCTTGGAGTTCAGAAGGGTCTTTAATAGATGCTAAATCTTTATCCAATAGATTAGGGCTAAATCTTACCAAAATAAATATTTCAAATTTGATGAGCGAATATGACAATGCTCTTGAAATAACTTTAAGAAAAAAGCCAACAGGATTAACAGCAGAAAATCTACAATCAAGAATTAGAGGTACTCTACTAATGGCATTAGCAAATCAGAATAATCATTTATTACTTTCTACTGGAAATAAATCGGAATTAGCAGTTGGATATTGCACTCTTTATGGAGATATGAATGGAGGTCTTGCAGTCATTGGTGATATTTATAAAACAAATGTATTTAAATTATGCGAATGGTTAGATGGTAATGACTCTTTATTGACTAGAAAACAATATGGATTAAATCCTCTTGATCCAATTATAGGTAAAGAAATAAGATCTAAACCTCCTAGTGCTGAACTAAGAGAAGGTCAACTAGATACTGATTCTTTACCCGATTATCAATCGCTAGACTTATTACTTAAAAAAATAATTGAGAAAAGGATTAGTGAGGAGGAATTAATAAAAGGAGGACATTCTAAGAAAGAAATCTTAAAAATAATCAATTTGATTAAAAAATCAGAATTCAAAAGGAAACAAGCTCCTCCTGTGATAAAAGTAAGTTCACAATCTTTTGGAAGTGATTGGAGACTTCCTATTGCCTCATGTATTCAAAACAACTTAAATGCTTGATTTTACTGCCTCAACGGGTCGTCTTAAAGAATCAATACTAATTCCATTTTTTAAAGCTAAAACTATTCCAGCTGCTTCAATATAATTATCAACTTTTATAATATTTTTAATTTGCAAAACATCAGAAGTTATATTTAATAAATTCTTATTTTTAACCACAATAATTGGAATATTATTTTCTATACAGCTAAAAACGCATTCATTGCCTAATGCTCCATCAGGAATAACTAAAGCACCAATATGAGAAATATCTATTATTTCTTGATGATGATTTATAAAAGATGTATTTTCCTCTTTTTTAATTAAATTTGGAGCTTTGTTTAATCCCACTAAAACAGAAGGTAAGAATGTATAACCTATTTCCTCTGCTGCAGATCGAGGATCTATTCCTGCAGAAACACTTATAGGTCTTAGAGCCGGAGAGTGGGCGCAAGGAACATTGAAAGTATGACTAATAAAATGACTTATCATTGATTCTGTTCCTGAGATAGGATCAACTCCGCAGCCCTGTCGATAATCTGCTAATTCTGCGGCATCATGAGAATCAGGGAATCTTGTAATAATAGCTATTGCAGTACTACCATTATTTAATAATTTCTGAGCAGCATTTGATAATACTTCTACTGATGTAATTCTTCCTGCACTTGTCCCACTTGAACTTTTAGTAAGTTCTATATTTAATTTCTCCTCAGTAAATACAATTGAATTTATATCAATACCCAAAGTATATTTGCAAGAATTTATAACATTTAAATGCATATTTTTTAAATCTTCTTCGATTGCCGAATCAAATAATATTCCTATTCGTTGACTTTTTATAGGTCTTAAAACTAATTCGCCTAAAGCAAATTTATTAAGAGAATAACCTTCTACATAAAAAATTTTATCACTTCTCCAATATAAAGAAGCTCCGTTCATGACATTAGGATGCGTTATTAAGCACCCACTCGCTTCAGATAATAATCTTGCAGCGGGCAATCCATCCCCTGCATATCCTCCTATCTCGCAGGCTATACCTGTAGGAATAATAAAAATTATAGGCATCTTTGAATTTAACAAAATTTTAATTTTTTACTATCTAATTAGAATTTAGCTTATTAAGATAACTTCTAATCTAATAATTGATTTGATCTTTTTCTGATTATAAAAAGAAATTTTCAAGATAGACCAATTGATAAATTTATACTTATTAGAGAGAAAATTAATTATATCTTTCCTTAGATTTTCTATAGGCAAATCAACTAACCAATAATATTCAACTTCTTTGGATTCTAAGATCAAACCGCTGAGCCGCCAACTACTTCTAAAATTTCTTGAGTAATCGCAGCCTGTCTAGCCTTGTTATAAGTTAATTTAAGCGAACTAGCTAATTCTTTTGCATTATCACTCGCATTATTCATTGCTGTCATTCGGCAAGCCAACTCCGAAGCAGCTGATTCTTGTAATGCTCTTAAGACCTGATTCTGAAGATATAAAGGCAGTAATGAATTTAAGAGTTGATCTGGACTCTGTTCAAAAACTACATCTGAAGGAATTTTTGGCTGTTCGTTAGCAGGAGCCTTATCTTTCTCAATAGATAGTTTACTATTTTTGGTGGTAAGTCTAAAGATTTCATCATTATCTACAGCTATTCCTTGAGGATCCAAAGGTAGAAGTGTTTGAATCACTGGCGTACAACTTACTAAAGTAATAAACTTTGTATAAATAATTTCAACTCTATCGGAACTTTCTGAGAGAAAGTCAGCTAGTACTTCTTGAGTAATAGATTCAGCATCTAAGGAAGTAGGAACCTGCTCTAACTCTTTAAAAGTATTTCTAATAGAATATTTATCTTTTCTATTCTGAAAATAAGAAATTGCTTTTTTACCAATTATTACTAACTCAGTTTGATATCCTTTTTCTTGTAATTCTTGATATCTTTGCTCACTTCTCTTTATCACATTTGTATTATAACCGCCACAGAGTCCTCTATCTGCAGTAATAACAACAAGGGTAATCTTTTTTACTAATCTTTTTTGTAATAGAGGGGCATCAGCTGACTCAAATTGCATTCTTGATTGAATATTTTCAAGAACTCTTGCAAGTCTATCTGCAAAAGGGCGACTTTTTAGTACCTGATCTTGAGCTCTCCTTACTTTGGCGGCTGCAACAAGTCTCATCGCTTCTGTAATTTTGCGAGTATTTTTTACAGAAACAATTCTGTCTCGAATTTCTTTTAAATTAGCCATAAATGGAATCCTCTATAAATTATATTGCTGAAAGCATTGTTGACTTCACTTCTTCAATGGCATCCTTAAGAATTTTCTCAAGAGCTTCATTTAATTGTTTCTCTAAAAGAACTTTCTCAATGAAATCTTTTTTATTTGACTTAAGGTATTCGCGAAGTTCTACAGCGAATTTAGTAACATCTTCTACAGGGACTTCATCTATAAGTCCTTTTACTCCTGCATAAACTACTGCTACTTGCTCAGCTAAATTCAAAGGTGAGAACTGTGGTTGTTTCAATAGTTCTCTTAATCTTTTCCCTCTTTCTAACTGCTGCTGAGTAGCTTCATCAAGATCAGACGCAAATTGAGAGAAGGCCGCCAGCTCATCAAACTGTGCTAGTTCTAATTTTAATGTTCCTGCAATTTTCTTAATAGCCTTTGTTTGAGCAGCTCCTCCTACTCGGCTTACAGATATACCAACATTAATAGCTGGCCTTAAACCTGAGTTAAATAAATCGGAACTAAGGAAAATTTGTCCATCTGTAATCGAAATTACATTAGTTGGAATATAAGCTGAAACATCACCTGCCTGGGTCTCAATAATAGGCAAGGCGGTCATAGACCCTCCCCCCATGGAATCAGATAATTTAGCCGCTCTCTCAAGCAATCTGCTATGGCAATAAAAGACATCTCCAGGATAAGCTTCTCTTCCAGGAGGTCTTCTAAGTAAAAGAGACATCTGTCTATAAGCTTGAGCTTGCTTAGTTAAATCATCATATATAACAAGTGTTGCTTTACCTTGATACATGAAATATTCTGCCAAAGCAGCTCCTGTATAAGGAGCCAAATATTGCAAAGCAGCTGGCTCGGAAGCACCTGCACTAACGACGATGGTGTAATCTAGAGCGCCCTTTTCTCTTAATACATCAACAACGTTAGCTACTGATGCTGATTTTTGACCAATAGCTACATAAACACAAACGACATCTTGATCTTTTTGATTAATTATCGTATCAATAGCTATTGCAGTTTTACCAGTTTGTCTGTCACCTATTATCAATTCTCTTTGACCTCTGCCTACAGGAATCATTGCATCAATTGAAGTTATTCCAGTCTGCATAGGCTCATAAACAGATCTTCTTTTAATAATTCCAGGAGCAAGTTCTTCAATAAGTCTTATATCACTAGTAGCAATATCTCCTTTCCCATCTAGAGGCTGACCTAATGGATTAACAACTCTCCCTCGCATTGAATCACCAACTGGTACTGAAGCGATTCTTCCAGTGGCTTTAACAGTACTACCTTCTTGAACTCCTAGACCTTCTCCCATTAAAACTGCTCCGACATTATCATCCTCAAGATTAAGAGCAATTCCTTCAGTACCATCTTCAAATTCAACAAGTTCTCCTGCCATGACTTGTTCAAGACCATAAATCCTAGCGATACCATCACCTATTTGAAGTACAGTCCCAACATTAGATACTGCTACAGACTTATCATAATCAGTGATTTGTTTCTTTAGGATTGCACTGATTTCATCTGGACGAATGTTAACCATGAGAGAATAGAGAATGAATTAAATAAATAAAGAAGTGGATTTATTTGGACAGTAATAGTCCTAATTTTCGAACTTGTCCTGCCAGACTAGCATCTACCACTTTAGATCCTACTCTTACGATAAAACCTCCTATAAGAGATTCATCAATTTTGCAATTTAGTTCCAAGTTTTCAGTTCCTGCAATTTTACTGATTTTTAATTTAAGAGAAGTCTCTTGATCTTCAGTTAAAGGGGTAGCAGAAGTAACAGTAGCCAAGGCTATATTTCTTTTTTCTCTGTATAATTCGAGAAATCTCTCTAATACAGCCCCAAGAAGACCAATCCTTTGCCTATCTGCTAAAAGTTTTAATAAATTTAGGAAGGAAGGATTAATATCATCAGCAAATAATTTTTCTATGATTGATTTCTTAGCCTCATTTTCAAGCACTGGGGAGGATAATGCCTCTTGAAGTTGAACAGAATCATTAAGTAATTGAATAATTGATTTAACCTGAGGAATAATTTCCTCAGTTTCATTAGATGAATCAACTACCTGAAGAAATGCTTCTGCATACGGAGTTGTAACAGCATTTAATAAAGGCATTAAAGAATCTCCAAATCATTAATTGTTTGATTTATTAAATTGGCTTGAGATTGCTCATCAAGCCTATTTGGTAAAGACTCTAAGACCTTCTTAATTGCCAATTCAGCAGCATCTAAACGTAATTTAGATGACATTCTTGAAGCTTCTGCTCCTGAGTCTGATACAGCGCTATCTTTGATTCGAGCCATTTCTTCAATAGTTCTGATCTCACTTTCAGACCTAATTAACTCAGCTCTTTTTTGAGAATCAGCCATAATTTGATTGGCCTTTTGTTCAGCAAGAGTTAAATTTTTCTGGGCATCCTTTAGCTGATCTACTGCAGAATTTAATTTTTCTTCAGCATCTTTAAGATCAACAAGAATTGCGTTTCTTCTTTTCTCAAGCATTTTGCCTAAGAATCCAGGAAGAAACTTATATAGACCAAAAATAACAACTGCCAAGTTAATTATGTTTGTGTCAAATACTTTAAGATTTAACCCAAAACCCTCTGCAGCAAATGTAGTTGGAATAATCATTTTGCAGAAATTAATCTATTTATTATTAATTCGCTGAGATTAGCAACATCTTTTTTAAGTTGTTGCTCCGCAGCGTTTTTTTGTTCTGATAATTCAGCTCTTGTTTTTTCAAGAGCGGAATTAGCTTCACCAAGAGCTAATGCAACTGCCTCTTGATAAAGTTGATCTGATTCTTGCTCTGCTTCAGAAACAACTTTAGAAGCCTTTACTCTGGCTTCTTTTAATTGTTTCTCAAGATCATTTGTCAATTTCTCTACTTCAACAAGTTTTTTCTTTGCCTCCAATCTATTTAAATTTACAAAATTCTCTCTATCTTCAACAACCTTTCCTACGGGTTTAAAAAATAGATAATTTAGTAAATAAGTAAGAATCACGACTTGAGCAGCCATCAAAGGCAAGGTGGCGTCTATATCAAACAATCCACCTTCAGAAGCAGCGAATAGCAAAGAAGTATGCATTTACAAGAGGAAACATGGTGAAGTCTTTTAGGAAAGACTATTGAGAAAGTTGAATTGCAATCAATTCAATAATTAAGTTCGAGAAAAATTAAAGTTAAATTAGCCTGCGAATGGATTTGCAAATAGCAAAACAAGCGCAACAACTAAACCATAAATAGTCAGAGACTCCATAAAAGCGAACGATAACAAAAGAGTACCTCTTATCTTACCTTCAGCTTCTGGCTGACGAGCAATACCTTCGACAGCACCTTGCGCAGCGCTACCCTGACCAACACCTGGTCCTATTGCCCCAAGTCCTACTGCTAAGCCTGCTGCAACGACAGATGCAGCTGATGTAATGGAATCCATAGTTGAACAAATAAGTAATTAGCTTAAATTAAGCCTGATGAAAATCTGAAATTTGAATTCGCTAATGGACATTCTTTTAAAAATGAATGGGACTGATCAAGCCAGACCTAGACGAAATCCTTTCAGTAAAAGCTCCTTTAATAAAAGAAGTAAATGGAAAAATTTTTAATGATGCTCCTCAACTGCTTCACCAATGTAATACGCAGCTAGTGTAGCAAAGATAAGTGCCTGAATTGCGCTGGTAAAAAGTCCAAGGAACATTACTGGTATTGGCAAAACCAGTGGCACTAAAAAAACTAAAACAGATACTACCAATTCATCTGCCAGAATATTTCCAAACAAACGAAAAGATAATGATAATGGTTTAGTAAAATCTTCTATGATTTTAAAAGGTAACATTATAGGTGTTGGATGTATATAATATTCAAAATATCTCCATCCTTTATTGCTAAGTCCTGCATAGAAATAAGATAGAGAGACCAATAAAGCCAAAGCAATCGTTGTATTAATATCAGCAGTCGGAGCCCCTAATTCTCCACTTGGCAACTTAATTAAACGCCAAGGTATCAAAGATCCTCCCCAATTACTTACAAAAATAAATAAGAAAAGAGTTCCAATGAAAGGCATCCAATCTCTATATACCTTTTCTCCTATTTGAGTCCTAGCTAGGTCTCTAATGTAATCCCAGAGGAACTCCAACAAATTTTGAAGTCCCTGCGGATCTCTCTCCATTTTTTTTGTACCAAGAACTATTAAAGTCAGCAAAGCTCCCAAAAGTATCCAAGAGGTTATAAATACTTGACCATGTATCCGCAAATTACCTATTTGCCAATATAGGCTTTGTCCAACTTCCAGAGTTCCAAAATGTATACAGATTGAATTTAAATCCATCGGGAATTTGTATTTAAGTGAATAGATTTGTCAAAAATTGGTTTGCAAATCAAGTTTTTAAAAAAAAATGAAGAATCAAACATGGTTTAAAAATAAAGAAACCAAGCATTGAAGGTAACAATTCTATTTGAGGGGATTTTACACTCAACAAGAAAATCACTATTGGAACAAGTAATTGAAACTTTGTTACCCCCTTTGAGGATTCCCCTAATTTGCCAATACTACGAGCCAGCAATCTCAGATATAAAAGACCTCCGAGCCCGCCCAAAGAGAGGCTAAAAGCAGTGGACAATCCAAAAAATAGACCTGTGAAAATAGCAAAAAGCATTGTCGAGACTAGGATCTTCCAATAAATCCCCATCTGCAATTGTAAATAATCCTCACCAGAGGATTTTTTAAAATCCAATGCGAAACTCTCAGAATCAGATGATTGAGAAATCTCATCAATGAGAGTAACTTCCTCGTCTTTTTTCTGAAATCTTTCCTTGAAATTGTTCAATAAAGAGAACTTTGCAGAAAGTGCTTTCAAAAATAACTTGCCAAACGTGCGGAATCTATCATGGCACGTGCACTTTTTAAAATGTTTTTTTGTTCCAAAAAATAATTAGTAAAAATTCGCACGTTATATAGATCCATTTAATAGTTAATATTCACAGAGAACAAAGAATGTTTATCAAATCAAGAAAATTAGTATTTAAATCTTAAAATTCTAACTTTTAGGTGTAACAAAGCTTGGCAAAGCTATTTTTTAACGTCTCAATATAATTAATAATGTAGAAAATCTTGGAGAGCTTTTCCAAAAATAATCTTCAAAGAGATAATCTGGATCAAATTGGGAATAATTCTGAATTAATTAATTTAATAAAAAAAGATTATTTTTTAAACAAATTCTTGCCTTTACATTGGTCCTTATGGTCAAAAGAGTCAAAAATTCTGCTTACATTAATTTTCGCTTGGAGTTGTATAGGTATTTTTGTCCTTGGTTCTGCAAGCTGGTGGGCAGCGAGTAAGGAGTATGCTGATGGGATCTATTATCTAAGGAGACAATTACTTTGGTTAATACCTAGTTTATCTATTTTTACCATAGTAATCCATACAAGAATAAGATTCTGGCTAAAGATCTCAAAAAGTTGTTTTTACATCTTTATGATTTTAATTGTGGCTACAATTTTCTTTGGAAGTTCAATAAATGGTTCCTCTCGATGGCTAATTCTTGGGAATTTACAAATGCAACCATCTGAATTGATTAAACCTTTCGCAATTTTAGTTAGTGCAAATTTCTTTTCTTATTGGAAAAATTATAAGATATCAAAGAAAATAAAAACTATATCAATCTTTGCAATACTAATTTTATTAATAATGAAACAACCAAATCTCAGTACTGCAGCGCTTATTGGATCATTATTTTGGATTATTGGATTGGCAAGCGGAGTTAGATATAAATCACTTTTATCAGCATCAACCATTGGACTAATTTTAGGCATAATTAGTATTATTTGGAATGATTATCAAAGATTAAGGATAATTTCCTTTTTAAACCCTTGGGATGACCCTCAAGGAAGAGGATATCAATTAATTCAAAGTCTATTTGCCATTGGATCTGGGGGGATGTTTGGAGAAGGTTTTGGGCTATCAATGCAAAAGCTTCAATACTTACCAATACAAAACACAGATTTCATTTTTGCTGTATTTGCTGAAGAATTTGGATTCCTAGGATCTTTTTTATTTATTGTTTTTCTTATATTTTTTGCTTATTTAGGGCTAAAAATAGCTCTAAGAGCGAGTACTAATCAAATAAAATTGATTGTTATTGGCTCAATCTCAATATTAGTAGGGCAATCTATAATGCATATTGCAGTTGCGACTGGGACTATGCCAACAACTGGTCTGCCACTACCTTTTGTAAGTTATGGAGGGAATTCATTGATATCCAGTTTCTTTATAGCAGGTCTTTTAATAAGAGCTTCTATAGAATCATCAGAACTTTTTAAAAAATCAAACCTCACAAAAAGATATAAGCAGATATAGTATAAATAATGTTTTTTAATAATTTAAACTCACTTCAATTTAGTTTTAGCCTATATGATATTGCCCAAAGTGCGAATAGCATTTTAAGCGAAGGCTTAAGAAACCCTAATTCAATAACTTTTTTAATAGTTTTTTTAGCAGGATTACTAACAAGTTTAGGTCCTTGTTCAATATCATTATTACCAATTACAATTGCATATATTGGAGGATTAAGAGCAGAACAAAATCCAATAATGAAAAGTTTTTCTTTTTGTTTAGGTGTTATTTTTGCTTTAGTAATTCTTGGAAGTTTAAGTGGAAGCTTGGGTCGAATTTATGGTCAAATGCCATCTATATTTAATTCATTTGTAGCTATTCTCGCAATTTCAATGGGTTTAAACTTAATAGGAATTTTAAGATTTCCTCTCCCCACAGGTCCTGATCCAAACATATGGACTAATAAAGTTCCTAACGCTTTGGCTCCCACTGCCGCTGGAATAGCGTTTGGATTAGCCTCTACTCCATGTACAACGCCTGTTCTTGCAACATTACTTGCATGGATTTCGCAAACCAAAAGTCCCTTAACAGGGATGTTTCTTTTAACTTGCTTTGGTTTTGGTCAAATTATTCCTTTATTATTAGCGGCACTTACTACAGCTAATATCACTAAACTTCTTCAATTTAGAAAAATAAGCCAATGGATTCCGCCAGTAAGTGGGAGTGTTCTTGTAACTATAGGTTTATTAAGTCTTATTTCCCAATGGACATAAATAATATAAATAAATGAAAAAAATTTTTTCCTTTATTTCATCTTTAAAATTTGCTATTGCTCTGTTAATAATAATTGCTCTTACAAGTTCGATAGGCACATTCATTCCTCAAAATAAACCTTTTAGCTTTTATATAGAGGAATTTAACAATGGAAACCCTATATGGAATATTATTAATCCAAAAAGTATTATTTTTCTTCAATTAAATAAAGTCTATTCTAGCTACTGGTTTATCTTATTATTAGGTTTATTAACTTTATCATTAATATTATGCAGTTTTAGGAGACAATTACCTTCTTTAAAATTAGCTAATAATTGGATAGATTATAAAAATGCGTCAAACTTCCGAAGATTGGCCATTAGCGATTCAATATCATTAAATAAACCAAAAGATAAAATTAATGAGCTAGATAATATTCTCAAAAACAAAAACTGGGTTGTATTAAATAATCACAATAGATTATCAGCTAGGAAAGGTTTAATTGGTAGGGTAGGACCTTTAATTGTTCATATTGGTCTTATAACATTAATAGCAAGTGCTACTTATGGTAATTTAAATAATTTTACAGTTGAAGAATTTATCAATATAGGATCTTCAATTGATTTAAGAGATAATTCAAATAATAATATTATCCAAATAACTCTGAAGAATTTCCAAATTGAAAGAGATTCATCGGGATTACCAAAACAATATAATTCTGAACTAGAGTTATATAATAAGAGTTCTAATACTAAAGAAATTAAAACTACTAGTGTAAATAATCCCATCCGATATGGTGGAGCAACTATCTATCAAGCTGATTGGGGTATAAGCTCTTTAAGATTAAAAATAAACAGCAAAATATATGAATTTTCACTTAAAGATATACCTGAGTTAGGAGAGCAAGTTTGGGGGGCACGCTTAGAATTAGGTAATTCCAAAGATCAAAATTTCTTTTTGGTTATTGATAACGAAAAAGGTCCTTTAAGTATTTTTGATTCTGAAGGTATTCTATTAAAGAAAATTTATTTAAATGAGCCTCAAGTGAATATAAAAGATATAAATTTTCAACTAAATAAAATTAATACCAGTAGTGGAATTATTTTAAAAAGAGATCCTTCTATCCCATTAATATATTTTTCATTTGGAATCGCTATAATTGGAACAATTTTAAGCCTTGTTCCTACCCAGCAAATATGGGCACTAGCCTTGGAAAATGAAAATCAATTTCTAATTGGTGGGAATAGTAATAAAAACCTCTCAGGCTTGAAGAATGATTTTATAGAGATAATCAATGGACTAAATAATTAGTCCATAGTTAACTTTTTGCCATGAAATAAATTAATATTCATCTTAACATTTCCCCTAGGGTTGAAATCAAAATTAAGGTGCATCCAATGTGGTGAACAAGCTGAGACAATGTCATCAAGAATTCTATTAGCAACTTCTTCATGTGAAATATATTCGTCTCTATATCTATTGATATATAGTTTGATAGATTTCAGTTCTATGACGCTCTTATTCGGTTGATAACTAATATTAATAATCCCAAAATCTGGGTACCCTGAAAACGGACATTTGCAAGTAAATTCCGTCAGTTCAATAGAAATCTCATAATTTCTCTTTTTATTAGGATTCTCAAAACAGATAATTTGAGAATTAGCAATTTTCCTTTCGCCATAAAAAGGTCTTTCAGTTTTCCCTTCACTAGAAATATTCATTATTAAAATTTGCAATATTGAATGAATATTATTTTAGTTTGATAAATTGCTAATCACGCTCAGTCAAACAAATTTATTTATTTTTGAATAATGAACAGGAATATTTATTTTTGATTTAGTATAAGAGACTACTACTCTTTAAGCCTAATAAGGTCTTAATAGATATTAGAAGCATTTTACTTAGTGGACATTGATTTCATTAAATCCAAAGATCAGAACAGATCAACAATTAAACCTCTCTCTATTTTAGGGATGCTTTGGTTGCAAACTCATTTTGAATCTGATCATTGGAATGCATTGTCTTCATCTAAAGTAACTTTAAATAATAGTGATGCAATAGATATGGCATTTGATGCTAGAGCGGCAGGTTTATCAATTAATTCACTAATAGGTATTTCAATTTAAAGAGTTTTGCATAAAACTCATTACAATAAAAAAAACTATCCTAATCATGAAAAAGATAGAAGCTATCATTCGCCCATTCAAGCTTGAAGATGTAAAAACAGCTTTAGTTAATTCTGGTATTATTGGAATGACAGTAAGCGAAGTAAGAGGTTTTGGTAGACAAAAAGGGCAGGTAGAAAGATATCGGGGTTCTGAATTTACTGTTGAATTTCTTCAAAAGCTTAAGATAGAAGTAGTAGTTGAAGACAATAAGTTTGATGCTGTAATTAAAGCAATTTCCGAAGCGGCAAAAACAGGTGAAATTGGTGATGGTAAAATTTTTATTAGCACCATAGAATCAGTTGTTAGGATTAGGACTGGAGAGCAAGATCATTCTGCGCTCTAATTCAAAACACTTTTAACTATTTCGCGAAGATCTAATTTTTTCTCAACTTTTTTATTCTTACTAATCCAAAGTAAATATTCATGATTGCCTGCAGGACCTACCAATGGAGAAGGTATTAAATCATTAACAGCCCAATCTAACCCAATGCAAAAATCAATTATTTTCTCAAGAACAAATAGATGGCTTTTAGGATCATTTACAACCCCTCCTTTAGAAACTTGATACTTGCCTACTTCAAATTGTGGCTTTATTAATACTATCCCTTCTAAGTCTTCTCCTTCAAGAAGATTGATTATTGATTTAAGAACCATCGTTAACGAAATAAAGGAAACGTCCACGACGAAACAATCTGGTCTTAAATCATTTGCTTTAAAGATATCCTCTTCTGAAGTTTTTCTGATGTTAGTTCTTTCAATTAGAACCACCTTGGGATTTTGTCTGATTTCCCAGGCAGTCTGCCCATAACCAACATCAATTGAATAAACTAGAGAAGCTCCGTTTTGTAATAAACAATCTGTAAAACCTCCTGTTGAAACTCCGATATCAAGGCAGACTCTGTTCTCAAAAGATATTTGAAAGATTTCATTTGCAAACTGAAGCTTATCCCCTCCTCTTGAGACAAATCTTGGCTTCTCAGAAATAATAATTTCCAAAGATTCTTCTACCAATTGTCCAGGTTTATCTAATAATTCTCCATTAATCTTTTTTACTTTGCCGGCACGAATAAGTCTTTGAGCCATTTGTCTTGATTCAACAAAGCCTTTCGTCAGCAAGTGAACATCTAATCTAATTTTTCTAGCCATTTAGTCACAAAAGAAAACAAAAAACCGAACAAAATCAGTGGAACTGAGTGAAAAAGATATTTATTAAGGATGATAAAGGCATTCATAAATTTAAAAAGAAAAAATTTGTATGCCTAAGAAATTCAAGCCAAAGAATAAAAACAGTAGTAGACATCTTACTATTGTTCCAAAATTTTTTAATAAAGATAGTACTTACAAGCATTTGCCTGGAACTTTTGTTCATCTTGAGAATCAGCCAAAAGACATGCCTCCATTTGAAGTCTTAACATGTCGTGGTCAAAGATGTTTTGTAAGACAGCAATCTTGGGGGAATTTTATTCATTGGGAAGTAGAGTCTTATCGCCTAAAGGCTGCATAAGAGTTAATTTATACAAATAAAAGACAAGAACATTGATTGAACGTTACACACTCCCAGAAATGGGAAATCTTTGGACCACAGAAGCTAAATACCAGTCTTGGTTAGAGGTGGAAATAGCTGCCTGCGAAGCAAATTATAAACTTGGAAGAATTCCTAAAGAGATGATTGAGAAAATACGTGCTAAATCAAAATTTGATATTCATAGAATAGATGAAATAGAAAAAGAGGTGAAACATGATGTAATAGCTTTCCTAACGAACTTAAATGAATACATAGGAGAAGCGGGGAGATATATTCATGTGGGATTAACAAGTAGTGATGTCTTAGATACAGGGCTTTCTCTTCAACTAAAAAAAGCATGCGGGTTGCTAATAAAAGAAATTGAGAGTCTAGAAAATTCCATTAAAGAAAAAGCTAAAAAACATAAATCAACTGTAATGATAGGACGTTCACATGCTATTCATGGAGAACCTATTTCCTTTGGATTTAAGCTTGCTGGTTGGTTAGCGGAAACAAAGAGAAATAAGAAGAGATTATTAGAATTAGAGAAAGAGGTTTCTGTAGGACAAATCAGTGGGGCAATGGGTACATATGCCAATACTGATCCTGCTGTTGAAGAATTAACCTGTAAAGAATTAGGTCTTCGTCCTGACACGGCAAGTACTCAAGTCATATCAAGAGATATACATGCTAGTTATGTACAAACAATTGCTCTTGTTGGTTCATCATTGGATCGTTTCGCTACAGAAATAAGAAACCTACAAAGAACTGATGTTTTAGAGGTTGAAGAGAATTTTGCCAAGGGGCAAAAAGGAAGTTCTGCAATGCCCCATAAAAGAAATCCCATTAGAAGTGAAAGGATTAGCGGCTTGTCAAGGAT
>CETG01147995.1_pt1 | contig 58486 bp, 55 predicted proteins | sample 361471 | NCBI WGS metagenome assembly CETG01 (sample SAMEA2622696, study PRJEB7988) | marine metagenome | isolation source: saline water (ENVO:00002010), including | reverse complement strand
TTCAATATAAATGGAGAATTATTTGCTTGCGAGGGAGGAAGAAGACGCATAGCAAAATATAATTTAGATGGATCTAAAGAAACTGTTGTAGATAATTTAAATGGAATAAAAATAAATAGTCCTAATGATTTAGCAATAAACAACAAAGGTGATATTTTTTTCTCTGATAGAGTTGAGGATATAAATCCTGAAATGGGATTAAGCTTTTCGTCTATAATCTCAGCAGAAAAACAAAAAGACGGAAGCTATAAAGCATTCAGAAGAACGTTTGATACATCAATGCCTAATGGGCTTCTGTTTAACGAAGATCAATCAATACTTTATGTTGCTCAATCTGACTACAGAGCTGATCGAGAGAGAGAATTAAGGTCTTATAAAGTAAATGAAGATAATTCATTGTCTGAAATGAAGGTTTTACATGATTTTGGCCCACACAGAGGGATAGATGGCATGACTCTAGCAAAAGACCAATCAAATCAAGAAATTTATATAGTTGCAGCAACAGGATGGGAGATTTCAGGGCCCAAAGGAAATATAACTATTTTCGATAAAAATGGAAAAGTTATAGAAAGACATGAAACTCCGTGTGAGAGACCTACAAACTGTACAATAATTGACAAAAAAATTTATGTCACAAGTATTGAGGGGCATTTATTAGTTGCTGAGACAGATCTAGACGGCTTACTTCTTTATCCAAATTAATTAGAAAATTCATCAATAAATAAATTTTCTATAATTAGCTCCTTTTCTAAAAAATTATTTTGGTACATCCATTCATATGTTTCTTCCCATTTATATAAATCTTGATGACCAAAAGGTAAGTTATTTGAGTGCCACATAGGTATTAATAATTCAACACCAGCTCTCTCTACATCTTCTTCAACTATTTCTTCACCTGCAATACTAATAAGACTACTTATAGACTCTTGTGGGTTTCTTATAGAAAATTCATAGCCCTTCTTAAACGATTTGACTACTTTTTCAACATCTGATTTATTTTCTTCAAGAAATGATTTATTAGTAATTAGAATTAACTCATAGTAATCAGGAACTCCCCATTCTTCAAGTCTCATTATATCTATCTCATAACCTTGTAGTTCCATCACGATTGACTCATGAGTCCAGTAGGCTCCGATAATAGCATCAACTGAACCAGAAACTAATGCCTTAACAAGCTCAAAACCAACATCAACTGTTTCTACATCGTTGATGTTAATATTTTGGCTAGATAATACAGTTTCTAACATAGCCTTATTTGATGGAATTCCTGGATATCCTACAACTTTTCCCTTAAGGTCAGATGGATTTTTTATATTATTTTTCTTAAGACTCATTATTGAATTTAAGGGATGCTGAGATATACTTAGCACACTTATAATTTCTAATCCTGCTGATTGTGCCTGCAAAATATCCGGATGATATGATAATCCAAAATCGTCTCTACCAGACGCAACTGAAGATATTATTGCGGTAGGATCGGAAGGAGTGTAAATTGAAAGTTTTACTCCTTCTTCGTCAAAAAAACCTTCATCAACAGCAGAATATATTCCAGCATGATTAGAGTTTGGATACCAATCTAATGCCAGTGATAATTCTTTTTCATTTCCGCATCCTATAACAAATATAGAAAGAATGAAAAATACAAAAAATTTCATTATTTACTCCTTAATAATTTTATTTTCTAAAAATTTAACTAATATAAATAGTAAAGATGCAATCACAGATAGTATTAATATTGATGCAAATACTCTTTCAGTCTGGAATAAAGGACCTGAAACTTTCATAATCCACCCCAAACCTGATTTAGATCCAATCCATTCTGCAACAATAGCGCCGATTACAGAGCTTACACAAGCTACTTTGAGTCCAGAAAAGAAACTAGGTAAAGCAATTTTTATTTTTATTATCTTAAAAATTTGAGATTTTGTTGCTCCCATAGTCATAAGCATATTTTCCATCTCTTTTGAGTTGATTTTTAGTCCATCAAAAATACCTATTACAATTGGGAAAAAAGAAATCAAGAAAACAACTATAATTTTTGAAATAATACCTGCTCCAAACCAAACAATTAATATTGGAGCCAAAGCAAATATTGGAATTACTTGTGAAGCAATAACATAAGGTAAAAAAGATTTTTCAAAGTTTCTATATGTATGCATTAATATTCCTATAATTATTCCTAAAGAAATTGCAAAAAACAAACCTATCAAAATTTCAATTAATGTAGTTACTGAATGTTTCAACAGAAATAATTTTGAACTAATCAATTCATCTATAATCATAAGAGGAGATGGTAAAAGCCAAGTTTCAAAAACTCCCAAATAAGATAAAATTTGCCAAAACAAAATTAATATTACAAATGTCATTCCAGGGAAAAACCAATTATTGACTAATCCGGATAATTTATTTAGAATTTTTCACCTCATCTAACTTCTTAATTAATATTTTTTTTTGATCAATAAAATCTTTTTCGACAATAACTGTTGTTTCTCTAGGATGACTCATATTTATATCAATCATAAATTTAAAGTTTTCGACCCCAGAATCCATAATAATTATTTGATCTGATAAAAATATAGCTTCATCTATATCGTGGGTAACTAAAATAATTGACTTATTTATATAATGCCTATGACTTTCAATCCAATTATAAATTTCGAGTCTTTTTATGGAATCAAGAGAAGCAAAGGGTTCATCAAGTAGAATAAATTCAGAATCTTGCAAAATTGTCCTTAAAAAAGAAACTCTTTGTCTTAATCCACCAGAAAGTTCTTTTGGGAAATATTTTAAGTACTCATAAATACCCAATATTGAAGCTTTTTTCTGCATATCTTCAATTGATTCAATACTTATTTTACCCTTAATTTTTAGAGGCAATAGAATGTTTTCTTCAACATTGAGCCACGGTAAAAGAAGATCTTTCTGTTGCATATATGCAATTTTACCTAACCTATTGTGAGAATTTTGGAATTCTATTTTTCCTGAATCTGGCTCTTTTACACCTGCAATCAATTCCAATAAAGTGCTCTTCCCACAACCACTGTGTCCAACTATAGAAATAGTTTTATTTCTAGGAAACGAAAATGACAAATTACTTATAATAGGATTATCAGGTTCGAAACCAAAGCTTAAGTTTTCAAGAATAATATTATTAATATTTCTTCCCTCCGCTAGAATTATCTAGTTCAGGTTTAGTGGGTCGGTTTTTTTAACCCTCTCAGCATTTCGCTCCCCAAGTAAATCATTATTTTAAATATACATTACAAGTACTTTTTGTGAAACTTTAATTTATTCTAATTAAATATTATTAAAATAAAGAGGAATTTTTATTAAAAATTTTATCTCACTCCTATTAATTTCTGTTTTTTTGTTCACTGGCTGTAGTGAGAAACAGACTGAAAAAAAATTACTCTCCATAGATGAGCTTTTTACACTAACTAAACATAATATAGATACATCTGAGTCTTTTTCTTTCAGTCTTAAACATAAAGATGGGTATACTTCCCTACCAGGTGGATTTGATATCTCTAAAGCACAAGGGGATATTCAAAAACCAAGCAAACTTAGAATTGATGCTGAAATAATCTCTAATAATTTTCTAATAAAGTTATCTTATTTATCAATGGGAAAAAATTATTGGATAACAAATCCTATAAATTTTGAATGGGTAGAAACATCACAAGAAGATAACCCTTTCAAGAACATAAATCCTGTAAATATATTAAGTGATATTTTTTCTGAAATTGAAAATGCTACTATTGTTTCATCTGAAAATTATAATTATGAAATAAATGCTGATATAAATTCAGAAAATCTTAAGTCACTTGTTGGAGACATTATTGTAAGTAATAAAAACGTAAAAATATCTCTTACTATAAGTCAAGATGGAATTGTTGATTCAATCAAAATTTATGGAATAGTACAACCAAACGATAATATTGATACACGTAGAGAAATAAAATTTGAAAGATGGAACGAAAGCCTAAAATGGGAAAAGCCATAATCTTAAGAAATAAAATTTTTTATATTTTTATTTTATGTTTAGCTGTTTTTATAGCTGCTGACGATCAAACTGTTCTCGTAACTTTACTTCCTAGTATGGTATTAGATCTGGGTATTTCAGTTGGAGAATTGAACAAAATCTCATGGACAATAACATCATACTTACTTGGCTTTACTCTAGTTATGCCGTTAGCAGGAAAATTGTGTGACAAATTCGGTTACAGGTTGGTATTAATTTTTTCAATGTTACTATTTTCTTTAGGATCTCTTCTTGTAGGAATTACAGTTAATTTACCTGAGAGTAGATATATCCCTTCAAAATTAAATTGGTTGATTTTATTTAGATTTTTACAAGCTATGGGAGGTGGTGCAATTATACCTATAGCAATAGCTTCTGTTTCTTTGATTTTGGAAAAAAAATATTGGATATATGGTTTTGGATTGATTGGAGCTTCTGCGGAGGCTGGAGGTGTTATAGGACCTTTATGGGGAAGTTTGATTCTAGAAATTTGGGATTGGCCAGCTGCATTTTTTATAAATATTCCACTCGCAATTACAATCATAGTTTTAGCTTTATTTATGCCAAAAAGTCAAAAAAATAAAAATCAAATCAAATTATTAGATATTTTATTAATTTCATTAATTATAATCATCTCAACAATTTTCATTTCAGAATATGACGGTCTAGGCCTTAACCAAATTATTTTATTGATAATAATTTCAAGTATTGTTATTCTTACAGCTGTAAAAATAAGACTTTTCAATCAAGAAATATTACCCAATGAGCTAATCAAATCTAAAACATTTTTATGGAGCTCCGTTACACATTTTTTCATAGGATCAAGCTTGATAATAGTGATGGTTATAATCCCATTGTCAGGGTCAACAGTTTTTGAGTTAGATAGTCTTACAATTGGATTTTCATTACTAAAACTAACTGCTTTTATAGGTTTAGGATCAATCCTAGGAATTTTTTTTACAAGATTAAGTTTGACTTTTACCTTAATATTAGGAAGTATTCTTATTTCATCTGGAACCTTAATATATTCAAATAATATTGAAACACCAACTAATCAAATTGATTTTATATTTTACATATTAGGTTTAGGTTTTGGTTTATTTATTGTACCAATACACAATACAGGTCTTTATAAAATTTCTGAAAATATTAGAGGGATTTCATCCTCAATGATCTCTCTTTCAAGGATGCTTGGTATGATTTTTGGGCTTTCATTATTGACAACAATAGGAACAGCAAGGTTCTCAGACTTAGTTAGTGGAATGAATTTACTTTCATTAGATCCTGATTTGCAACAAAAAATAAATAATGATATCAACACTGCAGGAATTGAAGTTTTTAATGAAATAATGTTCGGAGCATTTATTTTTTCAATAATTACATTTACTACTTCTATAATTCTTATTTACTACTATCATAGAAATCAATAAAATCTTTATATTGCTACAACCGAAGCTACCGCATAGTTCCTAGAGTGGCTTATTGAAATAGCTATTTGTTTGATCCCCAAGTCTTCTGCTTTCCTTTTTGCATTTCCATGTAATATTATTTCGGGAGCTTTTCCTCTTGGTCTGTAAACTTCTATAGATTTCCAAGGGACTCCCCTTATACCAGTACCCAGAGCTTTCATAACTGCTTCTTTAGAAGCAAATCTTGCAGCTATTTGAGGAAATCTGCCTCTACAATAATCAATTTCTTGATCAGTAAAAATTTTTTTCATAAATCTATTTGGATATTTTTGGTAAACATCTTTGATTCTATGAATTTCTATAATATCAATTCCTGTCAGTAACATTTTTTTTAGTTTGAATATAATATAAATATATATTTAGTATAAAGTTATTTGTTCTTAAAGAAAGTAAAATATGAATTCTAAATTAATAGATGGAAAAGAAATAAGCTCAAGCATAAAAGAAAAACTAAGATTAGAAATAGAAGAAATTAAGAATAAATATTCACGAGTCCCAAGTCTTGTAGTTGTCCTAGTTGGAAATAATCCTGCATCAATTTCTTACGTAAAAGCTAAAGAAAAAGCTTGTCGGTTAGTTGGTATTGATTGTCACATAGAAAGATTAGATGAAAAAATTTCAGAAAATGAAATTATAAAATATATAAGGTCTCTGAATGCGAATGATCAAATTGATGGAATGATAGTTCAACTTCCACTTCCTCAAAAACTTGATGAAGAAAAAATTGTTCAATCGATTTCTCCTATTAAGGATGTCGACGGCTTATGTAATGAAAATTTAGGATTACTTGCTTCAGGAAGTCCAAGATTTGTTCCTGCAACCCCTTTAGGAGTACAGAGGATGATTTCTGAAATAGATTTCAATACTCAAGGTTCAAAAATCGTAATTATAGGAAGAAGTAAATTAGTTGGAATTCCTTTGGCATTATTACTCTCTTCTAAAACACCTCTTGGGAACGCTACAGTTACAATATGTCATAGTAGATCTGATGATATAAAAAAACATACTTTAGACGCAGATATTGTGGTTGTAGCAACAGGTTTTCCAAGTACATTAACTAAAGATATGGTCAAAAAAAATTCTATAGTTATCGATGTAGGTGTTAATAGAATTGAAGATGATACAAAAAAGAATGGATTTAGATTAATAGGAGATTCTGACTTTGATGACATTATAAATATTGTTTCTAAAATAACACCTGTTCCAGGTGGTGTAGGTCCTATGACAATAGCAATGTTACTAGAAAATGTAACTAAAGCATTTTATTTACATATCAAAGAATAAATAAAAAAGTCTAAATTAGATTGTAAAAGCTAGATGTATAAGAAAAGTTAATTTAAAATTCCACTATGGCAACTCTAAAACAAGAAAAAAATAAAAAATCAAAAAAAAGTGATATTGAAAAAAAAGAAATGCTTGAACTATTCAAGCAAATGTATTTAATTAGACAATTCGAATTAGCTTGTGGTGAAAATTATACGAAAGGTAACATTCGTGGTTTTTTACATCTATACATAGGCCAAGAAGCTACAGCAGTAGGTTCAATTTCATGCTTGAATGAGGAAGATTATATTATTACTCATTATAGAGATCATGGACATGCATTAGCTAGAGGATTAGACGTTAATAGATCTATGTCAGAACTTTTTGGTAAAAAAACTGGCCTATCTAAAGGCAAGGGTGGGTCTATGCACCTTTTTGATTCTTCTAAAAAATTTATGGGAGGACATGCTATTGTTGGAGGCCAATTTCCAGTTGCAACTGGATTAGCGTTGGCTTGTCAATATAAAAAAACAGGTGGATTGGTTGTATGTTTTTTTGGTGATGGTTCAACTAATCAAGGAACATATCATGAAACATTAAATCTTGCCTCAGTATGGAATTTACCAATATTATTTATACTCGAGAACAATAAGTATGGTATGGGTTCTGCAATAGATAGAGTAAGAGCTGGAGGAGAAGATTTTTATACAGGTGTTAGCACATACGATATACCAGCAGCACAAGTCAACGGAATGGATGTACTTGCGGTTAAAGAAGCGACCGAAATAGCAGTTAAAAAGGTTCGCCAAACTGGCGGACCTTTTTATTTAGAATGTAAAACATTCAGATTTGTTGGACACTCACTTGCTGATGGCCAAAAGTATCGAAAGACAGATGAAATAAAAGAATGGGAAAAACAAGATCCATTGGTAAAGTTTCCAAATTGGTTAAAATCAGCAGGAATAGCAACAGAAAAAGATTTAGAAAAAATAAGAGTTGAAATTGATAGAACCGTTGAAGAATCAGTGGAATTTGCAGAATCAAGTGAAGATCCAAACATTCAAGAAATGAATGATGATATATATAAAAATTAGAGATTAAGATATGACTGAATTATTAATGCGAGAAGCTATTAAAAAAGGATTAGAGGAAGCATTGGAACAAGATCCTAACGTATTAATAATGGGTGAGGATATTGGTGAATATGGAGGTGCCTATGCAGTAACTGATGGTTTTTTAGCTAAGTTTGGCCCTGAAAGAATAAAAGATACTCCTATATCCGAAGCTACTTTCATAGGTACAGGTATTGGTGCAGCATCAGCTGGACTAAGGCCAATAATAGAGCTTATGTCTATTAGTTTCTCATTGGTTGGTTTTGATCAAATCGTAAATATGGCAGCAAACATAAGGTATATGTCAGGTGGACAGATTGATGTGCCTATGGTTATACGAGCTCCTACCGGAGCGGGGGTTCAATTAGCAGCAACACATTCTCAAAGCTTTGAAACATGGTTAGCAGAAGTCCCTGGATTATATTGTGTTTGCCCCTCAAACCCAAAAGATGCATTAGGGCTTATGAGGACATCAATTAAGAATAATAATCCTGTAATTTTTGCAGAACCTGCCCTTTTGTACGGAATGAGAGGAGAAGTTCCAGAAGAATATTATGAAATTCCTCTTGGATCTGCTTCAGTAGTTGATGAAGGGAATGATGTTACCCTAGTATCTTATGGAGCTGGAATGAGTCTACTTCGTGAGGCATCTGAAATTCTTTCGGATAATGATATTGATTCTGAAATAATAGACTTAAGATCCCTTAGTCCAATAGATTACAAAACCATTGGAGAGTCTGTTAAAAAAACAAATAAGCTTGTTGCTGTTGATACCTCTAGAAGAAATGGCGGGATAATGAGTGAAGTTGTGGCTAATGTTCAAGAAAATTTTAATGATTGGCTAGATGGTCCAATAATTAGAATAGGTGCAAATGATGTACCATGGCCATATAATAAAAACTTAGAAGCAGCAGCATATCCATCATCAAAAAATATCGCTGATTCTATAATAGAAAAACTTATAAAGATTTAGGAGAGTATTTTGGCAAAAGAAATTACAATGCCTTCAATGGGAGCCGATATGACAGAGGGTACTATAGTCAAATGGCTAAAACAAGAAGGGGATAAAGTTTCTAAAGGTGATAAGTTAGCTGAAATAGAAACAGATAAAACAGTTGTAGAAATGGAATCATATAATGATGGTTTTTTAACTAAAATCACAGCAGATGAAGGTTCAAAAGTTCAGGTAGGAAAAATCATTGGTTATGTTGGAGAAAAAGATGAAGAAATTCCTGAAGAAGCAGATAGTACTAGTTCTGAAAATCCTACTAATCTTTCAGAGGAGGTTAATACAGAAGATGTAAATAAAGCTAAAGATCCTGAAGTAGAAAAAATTCAAAATAATAATATTACAAGCGAAGAAAAACCTAATAAGGTTGAAATTTCTATTGATTCAGATTCTGTAAAAATCAAAGCTTCTCCTATGGCAAAAAGAATTGCTAGAGAAAAAAATATTCCACTAGGAGAAATTTTAGGAACAGGCCCGGGCGGGAGAATTACTAAAGACGATGTGAATAATCATGTATCAGGACCATCATTAGTTTCTTCTTCTCAAATCAGCAAATCAAAACAAGTATATCTTGAAGGAAAAGATTTAGAACTAAATAGTATGAGGCAAGCCATAGCAAGAGTTACTGTGAAGTCAAAAACAGAGATACCTCATTTTCAGGTAACAGTTGAAGTTGATATGACTGAAGCTATGAAAATGAGATCAGATATTAACGAGGATTTAGAAAAAGATGGAATGAAAATTTCTGTAAATGACCTTGTCTTGAAATCTACAATAAATTCACTTATTAATAATCCTAAATGGAATTCTTCATTTGATGGAGACAAATTAATTATGCATCCAAGTATAAATCTTGGAATTGCCATTGCTTTAGAAAATGGATTAATAGTTCCTTCAATTATGGATTCTCAGAATCTGGATTTGGTAAATTTATCCATACAAGCCAAAGATTTAGGTGCTAGGGCTAGAGGTAAAGGAAATCCATTAAGTAATGAAGAGCTTACAAAAGGGACATTCTCAACTTCAAACTTAGGAATGTTTGGTACTCATGCATTTACAGCTATTATAGTTCCTCCTCAAAGTGGAATAATTGCTTTAGGAGAAGTAAAAAAAGAACCAAAAATAATTGATAATAAAATTGAAATAAGAGATGTAATGCTTGCAACACTTTCAGCAGATCATAGAGTTGGTGATGGAGCAGAAGGTGCAATATTCATGAATGAATTTAGACAACTGTTGCAAAAGCCATCAAGACTGCTGTTATGACATCCACTGTAAAGTTAATTAGCTATTCCCAAGCTTCAGAAGATTTCGAAGATTTGGGACTTACTGATTGTCAGGAGTTGATAGCATTTTGTGCTAGAGTTTCAAATCCTTCTAACCAATTAAATTCTGACACGAGTGAAAAATTAATTAAGTATCTTATAAAGAACTCTCATTGGTCTCCATTAGAAATGGTAAATGTCTGCTTAGAAATAGATACAACTAGAGATATAGCAAGGCAAATTTTAAGACATAGAAGCTTTAGTTTTCAAGAGTTTAGTCAAAGATATGCCAATCCAACTGAAGATATGGAATTTATAACTAGAGAAGCGAGACTGCAAGATAATAAAAACAGACAAAATTCAATTGAAACAAACGATTCTGATTTACAAAAAGAATGGGATGATCGACAACAGAAAGTCATAGATACTGCTCTAGAAGCATATAAATGGGCTATAGAAAAAGGAATAGCCAAAGAACAAGCTAGATCCGTATTACCTGAAGGGAATACTAAAAGTAGACTTTACATGAATGGTACATTAAGAAGTTGGATTCATTATATTCAACTTAGAGCTGGACATGGAACCCAAAAAGAACATATTGAAATAGCACAAGCATGCGCATTAGTTATTTCTAAAATTTTCCCAATGGCAAATAGTTTATAATTAAGCCATAAATAAAGTTATGTGATGAAACTTATAGTTATTGATATAGGAAATACCAACGTCGATGTTGGTATGTTTACAAATGGTGAATTGAAAAATAATGCAAAAATTTCAACCAAAGATAATAAATCAGAATTTGAGATAGCAAGTACATTACAGTCCCTTTTGAATATAGATCCAAATCAAGCAAGTGAAATTGACATAATAATTAGTTCAGTTGTACCAAACAAAACTGTTGTTGTGGAAAAAGCTTCTAAATTAATAAACTCTAAAGATCCAATCGTAGTAACTCATGATCTTTCTTTCCCAATAATTAATAAATATAATCCTCCAGAGGATGTAGGTATAGACAGGCTTGTTGATAGCATTGCAGCCATAAATCTTTATTCTTCCCCATGTGTTATTTTAGATATTGGCACATGCTTGGTTTTTAATGCCGTTTCAGAAAAAAATGAGTATCTTGGAGGATCAATAATCCCAGGTTTAGATATGGCTGCAGATACTTTAGCTAATTCAACTGCATTACTGAGACCTGTTGAATTGAGAGTTCCCCAAAAAATAATTGGAGAAAATTCTATTGAATCAATTCAATCAGGGATAATACTTGGTTACGTAGAACTCATTAAGGGAGTTTACAGTAAGTATTCTGAAGTAATTTCTCCAAAAAAAGACTGTCCTTTAGTAATAACAGGAGGAGGAGCTGAATTAATATTGCCTATTTTGGATATAAATTACATATATAATGAAAATTTATCATTTATGGGGTTAAAATATATATATGAAAGAGAAAATGATAGATAAAAAAAATATTATTCTGTGCGTAACTGGTTCTATAGCTGCATATAAATCAGTCTATTTATCCTCATCATTAGTCAAATTAGGTGCAAATGTCCAAGTAATTCTTTCTAAGTCAGCAAAAAATTTCATTGGTGAATCATCATTCTCTGGTATTACTCACAATCCCGTTATAACCGGATATTATGAATCAAAGACAGACTTATCAATTGATCATATTGATATAGCAAAAAAAGCAGACTTAATTGTAGTTGCCCCAGCTACTGCAAATATCTTAGCAAAAATTTCTCTTGGAATTTCAAGTGATCCCATAGTTGGTTGTATTCTTGCTTCAAAAGCTCCAGTAATTGTAGCTCCAGCGATGGATGGAGATATGTATAACTCTAAACAGGTACAAAATCACATTCAAGAGCTATATAGTTTGAATATTCATATATCTGGTCCCGAAAAAGGAAGGTTAGCATCAGGTATTAATGAGTTTGGGAGAATGACTGAACCTGAGGATTTACTAGATGAAATCATAGAAAAACTATCAAAAAAAAAAGATTATGAAAAAATAAATGCTATTGTAACTGCTGGAGGCACTATAGAAGAAATAGATCCAGTGAGATTTATTTCAAACAAATCTTCAGGGAAAATGGGAATTGCTGTAGCTAAAGCATTAAGAGATAGAGGAGCTAAAGTAACACTTATTCATGGAAAAATTGAAAATAAAGAAGACATTTTTGGAATTAAGAGAATATCTATTAATAGCGCACTAGAAATGAAAGAAGAAATAGAAAATTATGTAGAAAATTCACATATTCTTATTATGTCAGCTGCAGTAGCAGATTATAGGGTTAAGAATTTTTCAAAAGAAAAGATCAAAAAGGAATCTATGAATTCTATAGAGCTAGAAAAAAATCCTGATATATTGAAGGAAATTGATGGAAATAAAATCATAAAGGTAGGATTTGCTGCTGAGTCAGAAAACCTCTTAATAAATGCTAAGAAAAAGTTATCAAGCAAAAATTGTAAGATGATTGTAGCTAATGATATAACTTTAGAAGGAAGTGGTTTTGGGTCTGATGATAACAAAGCAATATTAATTGATGAGCATGGACAAGAAAACCTTCCTCTTATGAATAAGATGAAATTAGCTCATAAAATTTTAGATAGAGCAAAAAAATTTATTAGTTAAGGAGAATAAGTTTGAGACTATATTGGAGAACCAGAAAAAAAGGACTGGATTTAGTCGTTGAAAATGATGAAAAAGATATCTTTATTGTTGGTGGAGTGAGAGAAACAAAAAGAGGGATTGAAGCTCTCGCTAAAACTACTGGGTATGACCCTTCAAGAGCAGTGAAGGGACTTTCATCTATTGAGGAAGGGAAAATTTTTGTTGAAAATTTTCAGCCTTGGATGGAATTTTTTCCAGGAGAAGATTTAAATATAGAAATGGAATAATAAAATGAAATTAATAGATATAATCAAAGGTTTAGAAGAATATGATTCAGCAACTGTACAGAACGCACTAATGACCATTGATAGTTATGATAATGAACAATTAGATTATTCTAGTCCGGAATTAAAATCATACTATTTAGGACCAAAACCTGTAGTAGGAATAGCTGTAACTTGTAAAGTTACTCCCCTTCACGAACCCAAGTCAAAACTAGATTGGGATGAGTACTACGATAAGATCAACCAAAGTAATCTGCCTGTTATAGGTGTAATTGTTGATATTGAAAAAAATAAAGGAAGAGGAGCTGTGATGGGAGACGGAATGGCCTTGAAACATAAAGCTCTAGGTGCAGTTGGAGTTATAAACGGAGGTTCTATAAGAGATTTACCAGGAATCGCAGCTGCAGAAATGCCAGTTTGGGCTACCGGAAGAGTTCCAGGTCATGGACCCTTTAATCTTATAGAAACACAAACGGATGTTGAGGTAGGTGACTTAGTAATCAAACCAGGAGATTTGCTTATTGGAGATTCTGATGGAATAACTAGAATACCTGAAGATTTGGCAGAAATAACTCTTAAGAAATGTAAAGAGGTTAGAGAATTCGAGAGTAAAATTTTCAAAGAATTGAAAAAAAAAATTTCAAGTATGAAGGAAAAGTAGGCTACAGATCCTTATAATTCATCTGCCTTGATCAATATATCAACTTTTATTTCATCTTCATTTATATCTTCTTTTTCAAATTCAAAACAATTAGAAGCATTACTAAAATCATCTGAAATTAGCTCAAGTACCTCAAAGTTCTCTGAATTAGTAGAAATTCTCATTTTCTGTACAGGTTTTCCTAAACCAATTCCCTCTGATGTTTTTGATTGTCTTACAGATCTTATAGCCTTGATTGCGACTTCTAAAGAATTTTGATATTTAGATTTTTTATATTTAATAAATTCTTCCTCTGCTGGCCATTCAGACTCATGAATAGAAACAGTGTTATATTCTTTATAAAAACACCATGACCATATTTCATCAGTTATTGTGGGCATTACAGGGGAAAGAAGTCTTAATACTACTGATAATCCTAATCTTAGGCATGTCACAGCAGAGGCTTTATCGTCTCCTTCTGAGTTAAATACTCTTTTTTTAACCAGCTCAAGATAATTATCTGTAAAAGTGTTCCAAAAAAATTCTTCAGTAATTTGTAATCCTTGTGCAAATTGATATTTGTTGTAATGTACAGTAACTGTATCAACAAGTTTTGATAACTCTCTGATAAATGATGAATCTAATTCAGTGAGCTCATAGGTGTGGTACGATTCATGAGAAAGTACAAATTTTGCTGCATTATATAGTTTTGTAACAAGTTTATTTCCAATTACAAAAACATTCTCATCATATGTTGTATCTGTTCCTAATCTTGCTGAAGATGCCCAATATCTTACAGCGTCAGATCCATACTGTTTAATTGTGTCAATTGGAGTTATGACATTCCCTTTAGATTTACTCATTTTTTTTCTATCAGGATCTAATATCCAACCTGATATTACAACATTTTTCCATGGAATTGAATTATTATGTAGTAAAGATTTTACTATCGTGTAAAAAGCCCATGTTCTGATTATTTCATGACTTTGGGGTCTTATATCCATAGGGAACATAGATTTCATCTCATCATTATTTTCTTGGCCCCATTTTGCAACTATTTGAGGTGTTAATGATGAAGTAAACCAAGTATCAAAAACATCTTTTTCACCAATAAATCCATTAGGCTTTCCTCTATCATTTTCATCATATCCCCTAGGTAAATCAATTTCAGGATCAATTGGTAGAACTTTTTTTTCAGGAACAATTATCTCATCAAAAATTGGATTCCCTTTAGAATCTAATTTATACCATACTGGGATTGGAACCCCAAAAAATCTTTGTCTACTAATACACCAATCAATTGACAAATTTTCAGTCCAGTTTTCATAGCGTTTAGACATATATTCAGGATGCCATTTGATTTCTTTTCCAGCATTCAAAAGTTGTTCTTTTTTATCGACTAGTTTTACAAACCATTGTCTCGAGGATATATACTCTATAGGAGACTCTCCTTTCTCATAAAAACGAACTGGATGTTTTATTTTTTGAGGGTCCTTAACAAGCGCAGGATTATTATTATGAGAATTTATAGGATCTTTTAGTAAATCAATTATTATATTTTTTATCTGAGTAAGATTTTTTCCATAAATACTTTGGATATTTTTATTTGCCAGCAATGGATCTTCTGACTGCCAAATTGATTTTTTTTCACTGCTCTCAAAATTTATTTGATCTACTATTCCCTCCTGTGAAAAAAGTTGTCTTAATGGAAGAGAATTTTCTCTCCACCATATTACATCAGTCTGATCTCCGAATGTACAAACCATCAAAATACCAGTACCTTTTTCAATATCAACTAATTCGCTTGAGAAAATAGGTACTGGAGCAAAAAAAACAGGTGAAACAGCCATTTTACCAAACAAATGTTTATATCTTTTATCATCAGGATGAGCAGTAATCCCCACACATGATGCTAATAACTCTGGTCTAGTTGTTGATATTATAATTTCTTCATTTGAATCTTTAACACCAAATCTAATGTCATGATACGCTCCCTCTATTTCTCTATCTTCGATCTCAGCTTGGGCAACAGCTGTTTGGAAATCTACATCCCACATAGTTGGTGATTCAGATTGATATATCATATTCTTTTCTAATAGATCCAAAAAAGATAATTGAGCTATTGATCTAGATCTATTATCTATTGTTGAATACTCATCCTGCCAATCAATTGAATATCCCATTTTTCTAAATAAATCTTTAAACACTACTTCGTCTTTTTCAGTAACTACCTGACACATCTCTATAAAGTTTTTTCTGTTTATGACTAATGGTTCATCTTGTGATAAGCCTCTATTTTTTTTCTCTTTTTCAACATTAAGGTTTTCTATATAAGGAATGCTATTGTCTATTCTTACTCCAAATATATTTTGTACTCTTCTTTCTGTAGGTAATCCATTGTCATCCCAACCCATAGGATAAACAACATTATAATTATTCATTCGCTTAAATCTGGCAATAATATCTTGATGAGTATATGAAAAAATATGTCCTACATGCAAAGAACCTGAAACTGTGGGAGGAGGAGAATCAATTATAAAAGAATCTTTTCTTTCATAATTTTTTTCCCTTTCATATATTTTATTTTGATCCCACAATTCTCTCCAAATTTTTTCTTTTTCAATAAAATCAAACCTTTTAGGAAGACTTTTAGGGTCTACTGTGTCAAATTTTTTAGAAATTAGAATACCTCCAAATTAAACTTTTTTCAAAAAACAAAATCAATATTTTTTTTTCTTTTGCTGTAATTATTTTTTTTATCATTGATCCTCCTATTTTCAGATTCTAAAAACTTATACAAAAAAGTTGTACCTTTCTTAGTGTCTGAAGCCAATTTCGAAGGATCAGAATTTTCAATTCTTTTCTTAAAGCACCAGTATGTAAAATTTTCATATTCGACTTCAGAAAGTTTTAATCTATCAAAACGAAATTTAATTAAAAATTCATTCATCAAATCGTCATACTCTAAATTATATATCTTTGAATAAACTTCTTCAGGTTGATATCTTACAAAATTTCCATAGGAAATTTGTTTTTTTAATAATTCTTCTTCTACGTATGATATGAGACATCTTTCTATTGTGATTCCATAAAAATATGACAAGTAGGCATTATACTTTTCGAATCCGATTAATTTCTTAAATCTTTCTTCTGACAAAGTTGCATAAAGATGAGGAATCATGAGCCATTCAATTATCAAATTTTGCAACTCTTTTTCGACTTTTAGATATCTAATTATTCTGATCGCTAATCTTTTCCAATTAAAGGCTTCATTCATAATTAAGTAATCATAATTATTTTTGTTATCAATTTTCCAATCCCCAATAATAGAAAGTATTTTTTCTTTGAAATTACTTTTTGTTATTTCAGATGAAGCTTCGATAAAAAAATTTTCTTCTTGCTTAAAAGCTGTCATAATTATCTTCTTTTTTTAGAGTTTTTTCTATTCATTCTCTCCAGCCTTCTTCTATCTTGCCTAGAAAGATTTTCTTTAGATCCTCCAACACTATTTGATGCAAGCTCCATATTCCTTTTTGTATCTTCAAAGTTACTTTTTTGTTCTTTATAAACTCTGTCATTAGATTTTTGGATATTACTTACTCTAATTGCGTCACTAGCTATTTGAGATTTAATTTGAGTCATTAGAAGTGAAAACATATCAAAACCCATTTTCTTATACTGAATCAAAGGATTTCTTTGACCTATTGCTTCAAGGCCAATAGATTGTCGCATATTATCCATCATAGTCAAATGTTCAACCCACTTTGAATCTATTGCATGTATAAAAATCTGACTATCTAATTTATTTGATAATTCTTCTGAAAGACTTTCTTTTCGATATAAATAAATACTTTCAGCTTTTTGTAAAAGGATATCTTTATTAAATTGACTTGATTCAGATAATTCATTTATATTACTCTCGGGGAAATAATTACGTAGAAAAGCTATTTTATTTATATCGTTTTCGTAAGTTTCATCAAAATTTAAAAAATAATCGGACATTTCAGACTCTATATAATCAAAAATTTCTTGACTTAAGTCTTCAGAAAATAAAGCTTTAGATCTCAATTTATAGATAACATCTCTTTGTGTGTTCATAACATCATCATAGTCCACTAATGTTTTTCTTATTTCAAAATGGTATGCTTCGACTTTTGATTGAGCAGATTCTATTGATCGAGAGATCATCTTATTTTCTACAGCTTCATTTTCATCCCAATTAAACATACTCATAGCAGATTTTATTCTATCTCCTCCAAATCTTCTTACAAGAGTGTCTTCAGTTGAAATAAAAAATTGGGTTGTCCCGGGGTCTCCTTGCCTTCCAGATCTTCCTCTTAACTGATTGTCTATTCTTCTAGATTCATGACGCTCAGTTCCAATCACATACAAACCACCAGATTCTAAAACTTTTTTGTTATTTCCTTCCCATTCTTTTAAATCAGAATAGTTTTCTGGATTCCCTCCTAATATGATGTCAGTACCTCTTCCTGCCATATTTGTTGAAACAGTTATAGAAAAAGGGGCCCCAGCTTGAGAAATGATTTTTGCTTCAGATTCATGTTGCTTTGCATTTAGGATGTTACATTTTAATCCGCTGGACTTAAGAAGTTTAGATAAAAATTCTGATTTTTCAATTGTAGTAGTACCTACAAGTATAGGAGTTCCTTTTGAATTTAATTCTTTTATTTTTTCGGTTACAGCTCTCCATTTTGCTTCCTCAGTCATATAAATTTGATCAGGCAAATCATCCCTAAGAGACAATTTATTTGTTGGAATTTCCAAAACATCTAGTTTGTAAATTTTTTGAAATTCCTCAGCTTCAGTAGCAGCTGTTCCTGTCATACCTGACAATTTATTATATAGTCTAAAATAATTTTGTAATGTGATTGTAGCGTATGTAACAGATTCTCTTCTAATTGTGACAGATTCTTTTGATTCTATAGCTTGATGAAGCCCGTCAGAATATCTTCTCCCTTCCATTAATCTTCCAGTAAATTCATCTACTATGATTATTTCAGAATCCCTCACCACATACTGATCATTTTTTATGTAAAAATTTTCAGCTTTGATTGCATTTTCAAGAAGATGTGAATAAATTTGATTTTCTTCAGCATACAAATTATCTATTTTTAAATCTTTTTCTACTTTGTCTATTCCTATTTCAGTAAGAGCCACAGATTGTCTTTTTGCATCAACTTGATAATCATCTTCTAATTTCAATTTTGAAGCTATTTTTGAGAATTTTTTATAGTCTTGAGATTTATCAGGTGCAGGACCAGAAATAATTAATGGGGTTCTAGCCTCATCAATTAGAATATTATCAACCTCATCAACTATTGCAAAATCAAGTTCTCTTTGAACTTTTTCTTTAGATTCTTGTGCCATATTATCTCGAAGGTAGTCAAAACCAAACTCATTATTTGTGCCGTAAACAATATCAGCTTTGTAAACTTCAGGCCTTGTTAAGTCTTCTAAACTCAAATTACCATTTGATTCTTCTCGTAGAATAAAAGATCCATTATTTTGAATACATCCAACACTTAGTCCTAAGAAATTATAGATTTTACCCATCCAAACTGAATCTCTTTTGGCAAGATAATCATTAACCGTAACTATATGAACAGTTCCACCTGATAATGTATTCAAATAAGCAGGTAGAGTCGCAACTAAGGTTTTTCCTTCACCAGTTCTCATCTCAGAAATTTTACCCTGGTGTAAGCAAAGACCTCCTAATAATTGAACATCAAAATGTCTCATACCTAAGCATCTTTTGGAAGCTTCACGAACTAATGCAAACGCTTCTGGAAGAATAGAATCCAGGGATTGATCTGTTTTATATTTCTCTTTTAAGACTTCAGTTGTTCTTTTTATATCAGAATCACTAAGAGATTTATATTTCCCCTCAAGAGAATTAATCTGATCAACTATTTTTGATAAATTTTTTATCTCTTCATCATTTGAATTTTTTATTATTTTTTTTAAGAAATTGAACATTTGTGTTTTCTAAAGGAATAAAGCGCCTACAGAATCACCACGATTGGTTCTCTTAATTGCCTCTCCAAAAAGTTCTGAAATGGATAAAATTTTTAATTTAGGGCTATTAAAATCTATTGGTAGACTATTGGTAACAACAATCTCTCTAATCTCTTCAGAACTAATTATTTTTTCTAATGAACCGTTAGGAAAAATACCATGAGTAGCTGCTACATAAACATCCTTAACTTTATTATCTTTTAAAATTTTAGAGCCGGCAATCATTGTCCCACCAGTATTTATTTCATCGTCAAAAAGAATAGCTGAACGATTTTCTACTTCACCTATTATATTCAGTGTTTCAACAGTGTCTTTATTTCCAATTCTTCTTTTTTCTATAATTGCAAGAGGGGCACCAAGTTTATTAGCAAAATCTCTAGCTCTCTTTGTTCCTCCAATGTCAGGAGAAACAACAACCCAATCTTCTAGTTTCTTTTCAATAAAATAAGTCGCTAGTATTGGTAAAGCAGTTAATTCATCAACGGTCGCTGAAAAAAATCCTTGAACTTGACCAGCATGTAGATCCATCATCATTACCCTATCTGCCCCTGCAGTGGTAATAAGGTCAGCAATCAATCTTCCTGTGATTGGTACTCTGGGTTGATCTTTTTTATCAGTTCTTGCATATGAAAAATAAGGAATAACAGCAGTTATTCTACCTGCAGATGCTCTTTTAGCTGCATCAATCATAATTAGGAGTTCCATAATATTATCGTTCACGGGAAAAGCAGTGGGTTGAATAATAAATACATCTCTCTCTCTTACATTTTCAAGAATTTTTACAAAAGTATTATCATTATTGAACTTAAAGACCTCTGCTTTGGTTAGATCCTGACCAATGTAATTAGCGATATCAATAGCTAAGTTATTATGAGCATTACCACTAATAATAAGTGGTCCTTTTTGTGTATTTTTCATAATCTAAAAAATGTATATTCATAATCTATCAAAAAAATAAAAAAAAATAATAATTTAACAAATATTAAAGCAATAAAATATTTCTAATCTAGGTAAACTGAAAAAAAAATAATATAATTTTATAATAAGTAATTAAAATTATGGATATTTATTTAGCAAGTCCTAGAGGTTTCTGCGCTGGAGTAGTTTTGGCTATAGATTTAGTAGAAATTGCTTTAGAAAAATATGGAGCACCTGTTTACGTAAAACATCAAATCGTACACAATCCGGTTGTTGTATCTGAAGTAGAGTCCAAAGGAGCTATAACTGTAGAAAAAGTTTCAGAAATACCTAATAATTCAGTTGTAGTTTTTTCTGCTCATGGATCTCCCCCAGAAGATTATAAATTAGCCAGGGAGAAAAATATTACTGTAATTGATGCTACCTGTCCCCTAGTAACTAAGGTTCACAATGAGGCAAAAAAATATTCTAAAGAGGGTAAAAAAATTATTCTTGTAGGACATAAAGGCCACCAAGAAGTAATTGGAACATCAGGTCAAGCAAATATGAAAATCATTGATGACAGAGAAAAGTTTAACCTTGAGAAATCAACAGATGATGATGTAATAGTTCTATCACAAACAACTTTATCTGTTAGAGACACACAAGAAACAATAAATAAGATAAAATCTGTACATCCTAAAGCTTTAGTAAGAAATGATATTTGCTATGCAACCACAAACAGACAAGAAGTTACTGTAAAACTTGCTAAAAAAGTGGATTTGATTTTAGTAGTTGGTGCTTCTAACTCTTCAAATTGCAACAGATTAAAAGATGTATCTATTCAATCTGGGACGAAAGCCTATCTTATAAATTCATTTGATGAAATTAAGGATGAATGGTTGAAAGGCGTAGATAAAATTGGACTTACCTCAGGAGCATCAACTCCAGATAAATTAGTTTTCGAAATAATTAAGAGATTAGATCCATCTAATGTGTATAAATTTGATGATATTAAAGAAGATATTAAGTTCGAAATACCCAGAAAAGTAAAAGAATTATTAAATGAATGAAAATAATCCTATTTATTTCAGCCTTCTTTATTTTTTCTTGCAATTTAGATAATGATCTGATTGATTATTACAATAATTGTGATGATACAGAAATAGAATTCAAAACTATATCTATTGGTCTGAAAAATAATTTAGACTACTTGCCTATGAGAGTTTTTGTTGCAGAAACACAAAAACAACACGAAAGGGGCTTAATGTGTATCAGAAATCTTCCTGAAGAGGTTGATGGAATGATATTTAACTATGAATTAGAACAAGACAGAGCATTTTGGATGTATAAAACTTATATACCCTTATCAATAATATATTTTGACAAAAATGGAACTGCGGTATCAAAATCAAATATGTTGCCCTGCAAAAGAGATTTTTTTGAATCAAAAAATTCACACAAACAAAGATGTTATTTAGAATCCCGAAATTATTCCCCCACTAAAAATTATATAAACGCGTTAGAAATATCAAAAGATAATAAGTTTATCCGAAAAATAATGTCATCAAAAGAGACTGAAGATATTCAACTTATCATAAATTATTGATAGTATATCAGTATCAAAAATTAGAGGAAAATATGAGTTCATTAGTTCTGGTAAGGCACGGTAAAAGCTTATGGAATTTAGAAAATAGATTTACAGGATGGACTGATATAGATCTATCAGAAGATGGCATAAAAGAGGCAGAATTAGCAGGAAAACTTTTACTAGAAAAAAAATTAAAAATACATCTGGCATATAGCTCAATATTTAGAAGAGCATTTGATACTGGAAAAATAATCCTAGATAAATCAAAAAATAATTTAGTTGTAATAAAAAAAGATTGGAGGCTAAACGAAAGGCATTATGGAGATTTACAAGGATTAAACAAAGCAGAAACATCCATAAAATATGGTAATGAACAATTACTAAAATGGAGAAGAAGTTTTAATACAAAGCCTCCAAAACTGAATGATAGAGATTACCAATTACAATTTGACAATCCATTATTCAAAGATATCCCTAAAGAAGGTATTAGTAGAGGAGAATCACTCAAAGATACCGTAAATAGAGTAAAATTTTTTTATAACGAGATAATAATACCTACATTAGAATCGCAAAAGAATATATTAATTGCTGCGCACGGTAATAGTATAAGAGCTCTTACAAAGATAATAGAAAATTTATCTGAAAAATCAGTAGAAAAAGTAGAAATTCAAACTGGAATCCCAATAATTTATTTGTATAAAAATCATGGATTCTTAAAAGATAATTAACTACACGGAAACGTTTACCTGTTATTGGGTACTTGTTTACGTGTACACGTATTTCGATGAAAAACAAAATTAAAAAAATTTATTACGGATGGTGGATTAGTATTGCTGGAGGTATTAATACAGCTATATCTAGCGTCCCAACCTTTACAGGTGGAAGTATTATTTTTAAGGCTATAGAAGAAGAATTCAACTGGTCAAGAGCTATTGTATCTGGAGTAGCTTCTTTCGGAAGATTTGGAGGAGCACTGTTGGGTCCACTAGAAGGCTATCTTACTGATAGATTTGGTGCATGGAAAATGATTCTAATAGGTTTTTTTATAGCAAGCATAGGTTTATTTTGGCTAAGTACTATCAATACCATAATTTTTTACTACTTATCTTATCTACTTGTATCTTTAGGGGTTAGTATTGGAGGTTTTGTTCCTTCAATGTCAGCAGTTAATGTATGGATGCCACATAAAAGAGCTACTGCAATGAGTTGGGTTATAGGAGGAAGTTCTTTTGGGGGTTTCTTTATGCCTTTAATGGTTCTTTCAATGGAAGAACTTGGTTGGAGATCAACTCTAATAATTTTAGGTTTTTTATTTATCCTAACGGGACCTATAATTGCTTATGTGATTAATAAAAGACCAGACGTTGAATTTTTAGAAAAAATTAAGACTTCAAAAAAGAATTTTATATCTAACAGTGACATGTCTCCAAAGATGGCAATTAAATCTCAACCTTTTTGGATATTAGCTTTTTCACATTTATTTGCAAATATTTCAGTTGGAGCATTATCTGCTCATATTTTTTTATATCTGACTGATGAAAATGGTGTAGGTTTAGATATCATTACTGCAGGAACCATCCTTCCAATAATGTCTGTTTTACAGTTTATGGGTCACATATCAGGAGGTATTGTTGGTGATTTAGTGAATAAAAAAGTTGTTTTACCAATATTCTTTTTATTACAAGCTTTAGCAATTATAATTTTAGCTCATTCAGAAAGTTATTATATGGTTATATTTTTTTCAGTTCTATGGGGAGTTGGATTTGGTATGAGAACCCCTACTTTTCATGCAATGAGAGGAGATTTTTTTGGTGGTAAACATTATGGCACTATACTTGGAATAAACGCTTTCCCAATGGGTATTGGGATGATGATATCTCCAGTTATAGTTGGATATTTATATGATACGTATGATACCTACTACTATTCATTCTTAGTCATGGCTGCTTTATGTATTCTATCTTGTATACTAATAAGTATTATAAAAAATCCAAAAAATTATGAAAAAAATTAAACCAATTGAACAAATCGCCGACGAACTTGGGCTTGGCAAAGAGTCTCTAGAATTATACGGAAATTACAAGGCTAAAATTCCTTTAGAAAACATAGATAAGAGTAAAAAATCTAAACTTGTTGTAGTAACTGCTATTACTCCAACACCACTTGGTGAAGGGAAATCAACGACAGCCATAGGCTTAACACAGGGTTTAGGAAAAATAAATAAAAAAGTAGCTCTAACCATAAGGCAACCATCTTTGGGTCCAGTTTTTGGTCATAAGGGTGGGGGCACTGGAGGAGGTAATGCAACAGTAGAACCGGCAGTAGATATAAATTTACATTTTAATGGAGATTTTCATGCTATGGAATCTGCACATAATCTTTTAGCTGCTATGGTTGATAATAATGTATATCGAAATGCAATTAAAGACTTTTATCCTGAAAATATAACATGGAGAAGAGTTACTGACGCAGAAGACAGATCATTAAGAAATGTAATAGCAGGTGCTGGTGGAAAGAATACATCTCCCCTCAGAAATACAGGGTTTGATATATCTGCTGCATCAGAAATAATGGCTATTTTAGCACTTACAGATTCGTATAAAGATCTTAGAGAAAGATTAGGAAATATTGTTGTTGGATGGAAAAAAGATAAAACTCCTGTTTTAGCAAAAGAAATTAATGCAGTTGGATCCATGATGGCTTTACTCAAAGATGCAATAAAACCTAATTTAGCACAAACTGTCGAAGGTCAACCGGCTATTGTTCATATGGGTCCTTTTGGAAATATTGCTCATGGTTGTTCATCTATCATAGCAGATCAGATGGCTTCAACTTATTCAGACTATGTTATTACTGAAGCAGGTTTTGGTGCCGATTTGGGATTTGAAAAATTTATGGATATTAAAGTTAGACAGGGAGGACCAAAACCTTTTTGTGCCGTCATAGTGGCTACTGTTAGAGGGTTAAAATGGCATGGAGGAGTTGAGGTTAAGGATTTATCTGATAAGAATAATGATTCCATTATAAAAGGATCTGAAAATCTTATCAATGCGATAAAAATTGTCTCTAAATACGGATTAAGATCAGTTGTAGCGATCAATCTATTTCCTGAAGACAAAAAAGAAGAGATAGATATTATAAAGAAAATTTGTATAGAAAATAATTCTATTGCTATTGAATCAGATGGATTTGCAAAAGGAGGAGAAGGAATGATTGATCTAGCTGAATATATTACTAGTTTAGATGAAAGTGATAGAGATATATCATTGTTGTATGAAGATCAAGATAGTCCTATAAATAAAGTTGAGACTTTGGCAAAAGAAATTTATTCTGCTAAAAAAGTTTTATGGGGACCAATGACAAGAACAACGTTAAGGCAATTCGAAAATCAGGGTTGGAATTTTCCAATATGTATGGCTAAAACACATTTATCTGTTTCTGCAAATCCAAAGCTTAGAGGAGCTCCAGAGGGACATACTATACCCATTAGAGAAGCAAGAGTTCTTGGAGGGGCTAAACAAATCGTTACTCTAGCAGGCGACATAATTACACTACCAGGTCTTCCAAGTAGTCCCAATGCTTTTGATATTGATCTTAATGATGATGGGGAGATTATAAATATATTGTCTACTTAGTGACTAGAATTATAATGGTTACCAAGGATATCAGCTCCATAGTCTCCATCAAAATCTCTCAGGACAGAGTGGATATGATTTGCGTTATTTTGTGTGTTGTCATACTCAATTAAGAATTTATCATGCTTTAGAAAATAATAATGCCCTTCAGAAATTTTTGTAGAACCAGCCCATGCAAAAGTGGTATTTTCAAATCCATGACTTATAATTTGTTTGTTATATGTTTTTGCATATTCATCATAAAATCTTGAAGTATAAATTTTTATAAGATGAACTAGGTTATCTCTCTGAGAGGAACTCATTTTATTGAAATTTAAGCCTTTTACAAAATCTTGATTATTAAAATCTCTATAGTTTGCAGTCAAAATATCTGACGGAGCATTTTCATTTATAATCGCAATTTTTCTGTTGTCATCAGAAAGGGATGTCACGAGTTTTCTAGCTAAATCTTCTTCTTTATCGAGTGCTCTAAAACCTTTTTTTTCTCCTTCTAAGACTTTAGCAGGATTAGCTCCAAAAAATAAAGGATGCATTGATATAGAATCCTTGATTATATTAACTGTCAAACCAATATGGTGACCTCCGAATCTATATCCCCATGGAGAATCTTTTGATCTTGGATCTCCAAAAACAGCAAACCAATATCTTTCCTCTGATCTTACCCATTGACCATTTCCTCCTTCTGAAGACATAGAATGATTTGCTTCATAATCTCCTAAAATAGACTCTAAATTAATAATAGATCTTGCAGTTTTATATCCTTTGGAAGAGTAGGTCAATTCAAGTAATTCAAACAATAGTTTTCTTTGGTAAGGTTTCATATCAAAAACTAATAATCCATTTTGTTTATGAGGAGTGTAGTACCAAATAAATCTTTCATCATCATTAAAATCAAAACTTAACATATTAGTTTGATTTTCATCTAGTAAGCTTAAGATTTCTAAAACCTTCTCTGAAATATTTTTGATTTTCTCTGTATATTGACTCATAGTTAACTTGGTGATTGTTTTTATCTTATATTATTATTTTTCTATAAAAAACTTTACTTAAAGTAAATCAGTTTAACAAAATAATATGATGAAAATTACAGTTACAGGTTCAAGTGGTTATCTTGGTAGAGAAATTATAACATTTCTTGAGAAAAATAAATTTATAATACATTCCCTGACAAGAAAAAAAAATAAACTCTATTTTTGGGATCCAGAAAATAAAAAAATTAATAATGAAATAATTGATAATTCTGATATTATTATCAACTTAAATGGAACCAAGATAATTCAGCCTTTTAGAAGAAAAAAATTATCAAATATTATTTCTAGTAGAATAAACCCTACACGATTACTTTTTGAAACAATATCAAAATCTAATAATCCTCCTAAACTGATAATCTCGGCATCAGCATCAGGTTTTTATGGCAATAGACCAAATGAAATTATTGACGAAAAATCTCCTAAAGGAAGAGGTTTGATTCCAGATATAGTGGAAAAGTGGGAACAAAATATAAAACTCATTAATACAAGAGTTGTTCATCTTCGATTAGGAACAGTTATAGATGAAAATTCAGATATTTATTCCTACATGAAAAAATATGGGAGAATAATAGGTGTTAACAGAATTGGTAATGGATTAAATTATTTTCCTTGGATTTCAAATTTAGATTTATGTAGATCAATACTTCATATAATTAATAAAAGTGAAATTTCAGGACCAGTGAATATAGTTTCCAGCAATCCTATTTATTTTAAAGATGTTATGGAAAGCCTAAATAAAAAAATTAACCCATTAGTAAAATTGCCTCTTCCCGCAGCTACTATTAATATAATTTTTGGAAAATTAGGTAAAGAAATATTACTTAGCAATCAGAGGATTCTACCTACAAAGCTAAAGGAAACTGGATTTACGTGGTTAAAAACATCTCCATTTGGAAGTATTACTTAGATTCTCTAACCATTTTTCTCAATACAAATGGTAAAAGGCCACCATTGTAATAATATTCAGCTTCTATTTGGGTATCTATTCTTAGCAAAGTTTTGAATCTTATTTCAGAGCCATCTTCTTTCTTTGCTAAAACTTCAATCTTAGAGTTTGGAACAATCTTATTTTCTAGAGCAAAAAAATCATAATATTCAGATCCATCTAAACCTAAATTTTCATAGTTGTCTCCATCTTGAAATTGAAGAGGAACAATTCCCATACCTACTAAATTTGATCTATGAATTCTCTCAAAACTCTCAGCTATAACTACTTTTACTCCTAGCAAAGCTGGTCCTTTAGCAGCCCAGTCTCTAGATGATCCAGTTCCATATTCTTTACCTGCTATTACTATCAAGGGAGTTTGTTCTTTTTGATATAACTCTGAAGCCTCAAAAATTCTCATTTTTTCTCCACTTGGAAAATGAATAGTCCAGTCTCCTTCGTCATCTAAAATTTGATTTCTAAGTCTAATATTTCCAAAGGTACCCCTTACCATAATGTTGTGATTACCTCTTCTAGAACCATATGAGTTGAATTCAAATCTTGGAACATCACTAGAAATAAGCAATTGTCCTGAAGGAGCAGATTGAGGAATAGAACCAGCAGGAGAAATATGATCTGTTGTTACTGAGTTTCCTAATACAACTAAGCATCTTGCGTCCGCAACCTTATCTTTTTTTGGTAAATTTAGATCAAAATTTTCAAAGTATGGAGGTTTTTGTATGTAAGTAGAGTGATCATCCCACTTAAATTGATTTGATTTTGTTGATGAAAGCTCTTTCCATTCATCTGGACCTTCAAATACAGATCTATACTCTTCAATAAACATTTTTGAGTTTAGAGAACTATCAATCATACTTTCTATATCATTTGCAGAAGGCCACAAATCCTTAAGAAAAACAGGATTTCCATTCTTGTCATTTGATATAGGATCTACAGAAAAATCAATGTTAACTGTACCTGCAAGAGCATATAGAACTACAAGCATTGGAGATGCTAAATAATTAGCCTTAACTTGAGGATGAACCCTACCTTCAAAATTTCTGTTACCTGAAAGTACTGCTGCTACAGAAAGTTCATGATCTTCAACTTCTTCTGCAATTTCTGTAGGTAAAGGACCCGAGTTCCCTATACATGTCGTACATCCATAACCTACAGTCTGAAATCCTATATCATCTAAATATTTATCTAATCCAGCTGATTCAAGATATTTACTAACAACTTTAGATCCAGGAGCCAAGGAGGTTTTTACCCAACTTTTTGGCTTAATTCCTTTTTCTGATGCATTTTTTGCTATCATACCTGCTCCCATCATTACATTAGGATTAGAGGTATTCGTACAACTAGTGATAGCAGCGATTACTACAGAACCATCGTCAAGTTTGTCATTACTTATATCAGATTCATTAAGATCAAAACTAGAATGAAAATTTGATTTTACATCTGATAATGCCAATCTGTCCTGAGGCCTTTTTGGACCAGCTAATGAAGGTTGAACTGAAGATAAATCAAAGTCTAAAATCTTAGTAAATTCAGGATCTATTCCTTCATAAAAAAGACTATTATTTTGTGTATAAGTTTCCACTCTTTCAACTACTTTATTTTCTCTTCCAGTAAGATTTAAGTAATCCATTGTTCTTTCATCAACTGGAAAAAAACCACAGGTTGCTCCATACTCTGGAGCCATATTAGAAATAGTGGCTCTATCAGTTAATGATAGATTTTTCAGTCCTGAACCAAAAAATTCTACAAATTTTTCAACTACACCTACTTCTCTTAATTTTTCTACAATACCTAATACGACATCAGTGGCAGTAGTTCCTTCTCTGATATTTCCATGTAGATTAACTCCAATAACTTCTGGTACTTGCATATAATAAGGTTGCCCTAGCATAACAGCTTCAGCTTCTATACCTCCTACACCCCAACCCAGAACCCCTACTCCATTTATCATTGTTGTGTGTGAGTCAGTTCCAACACAAGTATCAGGATAAATAAGATTATTTTCATCAGAACTAAGTATAACCTCAGCTAGGTTTTCTAAATTAACCTGATGCACTATACCTGTTCCAGGAGGTACAACCAAAAAGTTTGAAAAGGCACTTTGAGCCCATTTTAATAATTTATATCTCTCCTGATTTCTTTCAAATTCTCTAGAAATATTTTGATAAAGAGAAGAATTTTGAGCAAACGAGTCTACCTGAACTGAGTGATCTATAACCAAATCAGACCTTACAATTGGATTGATTATTGAAGGATCCACACCGAGTTTTGTAACTGCGTCTCTCATGGCAGCTAGGTCTACAACTACTGGGACTCCTGTAAAATCTTGAAGAACTACTCTTCCAGGCATATACGGAAACTCTTTATCTGGAATAGTATCTTTATTCCACTGAATTAAGTTTGCTATATGTTCAAGATTAGAAACATCAGTATGATATGATCTAAGAACATTTTCTACTAGCACTCTGATAGAAAATGGAATTTTATTGATATCAATATTACAGTCTTTTGCCAAAGATTTAATATCAAAATAATTTTTCTCAACTTCAGAAATTCTTAACGACTTTAAATATTTCTTTTTATCAAAATTTATAGACATTCTCTCCCCTAATCTCCCCTAATCGCTAAACGAATAATAAATTTAATGTTACATTCTATTATTAGATTAAATAAATAGCTAGAATGAACCAATTAGCGAAATTCATCGAAAAAAATACTAACTTTTACTATGGATGGATTATTGTTGCTGGATCAGGTTCGACTATGTTCGTCAGAAATGCAGCTGCTACATTGACCATTGCTGTTTTTGTATATCCAATGAGTGAGGATTTAGGTTGGTCAAGAACATTAATAGTTGGAGCTTCTTCTTTAGCTGGATTATTATCTGTTTTTATATCTCCTTTATCTGGATACTTAATCCAAAAATATGGTTCAAAAAAAACATTATTCTTTTCTGTTTTATTATTGGGACTATCATCATTATTAATTAGTAGAACGTTTAACCCTATTACGTTTTATATTCTATTTGGAATAGGTAGAATTATTTTCAGTTCACCAGTTCAAATAGGTGCTGCAACTATAGTTGCAAAATGGTTTATTAATAGTAGAGGTAAAGCAACTGGAATTTTAGGTTTATCTCACTCTATAGGAATGGGCTTATTCCCTTTATTTGCACAATTAGTAATCGATCTTGATGGTGGAAATCCTGATTCTTGGAGAATGAGTTGGGTCTTTATTGGGGTAACTGTCTGGTTAATTTCACTACCGTTAGTATTTTTTACTATGGTTGATGATCCTAATGAGATAAAACCAAAAAGAAATAATTATCTCACATTTGAAAACAGTTCAGGAAATAGAGATAGATCTTCTTCATCTATCTCATTAAATGAAGCACTAAAATCTAAAGCATTTTGGATGTTGTCAATGGTTGGTTTTCTTACATATTTTATTCATACAGGTGTAAATATTCATCAAGCGGCTTATCTAATTGATAAAGGAATAAATCCTATTTTTGCTGCCTCTGCTCTAACAATTATGGCTTTAGGAACAGGTGTAGGTAGTGTTATTACAGGATGGGCTACTGATAAATTTTCATCTAAAAAAGTTTATTTTTTTGGTTGTGTTTGGCTTGGTTTATCAGCTTTACTTTTCCTAGTTGTAAATAATATTGCTTTGGCATATTTTGTTGGATTTATTTTTGGAATGTCATTAGGAGGCTTATTGGTAATACCTCCAGTTGTTTTGGCAGATATTTTTGGTAAGGATAATATCGGTTCAATAAGAGGTTATTCTGAACCTTTTGTAAGTGCTGGTCAGGCAGTTGGAGGTATTTCTGCAGGATTAATATATGATTTTACTGGATCTTATCAACTTAGTTTCCCCATGTTTGGAATTGTAGCTTTACTTGCTTGTTTATTCATAATTTTTTCTTCTGAAAAAAAAATCAACTAGAGTAACAATGACCCTCCATCAACAACAAAATTTTCTCCTGTGATCATTTCTGCTTGATCAGAACATAAGAAAAAAACTGTTTTGGCAATATCATCAGGATTTAGAAATCTTCCTAATGGAATATTACTTAACCTTCTTTTATAGTTCACAGGATTATCTATACTTGTAGTCCAATCATTTGGACTGTAATTTTTATCAGAACGTATAAAAGGTGTATCTACATGCCCAGGAGAAACAACATTGCAACGTATTCCATATTTTGCATATGCTAGTGCTGTTGACTTAGATAATCCAATTAAACCCATCTTTTGTGAAGAATAACCTGGAGAAGATTCACTACTTTTTAGGGTAGCTAATGATCCTAAATTAATTATCACACCGCCTTTTTTCTTCATAAAATCTACTGTAGACTTAATTCCTAAAAATGTTCCAGTAAGACCAATATTTATAATATTATTCCACATTTCTAAAGTCTGATCATCAAATCCTGTTCTATAGTTAGCTCCAGCATTATTACATAAAATATCAATTTGCCCAAATTCTTTGATGCAATATGAAACACTTTTTTTCCATGATGATTCAGACCTAACATCTAATATTGAATGAGCTACTTCAGAATTTTGTTTTTTTAGATTTTTTTCTAAACTTATTAATTTTTTTTTATCAATATCAGTAAGAAAAATTTTATAACCTTGTTTCGAAAATATTCGTGCTTGAGATGAACCCATTCCACCGGCAGCTGCAGTTATAAAAATTACTTTTTTATTCATAAAATTTTTTATGTTTAAGGGTTGATTCTATCATTGCTTGAATATAACCATTTGCAAAAGCTCTACCTCTATGACCCCACTCGGTATCATTAAAAGTTTGAGGGACATGGTCATCAATAAAGAAAGAATCAAATCCATTTTTCTGATAAATAGCCATAGCCTTATGCATATCGACATAACCGGAATTAATAAATTCTTCATTAAATTTAGGTACCGTACCTGATACATTCCTAAAATGTACATATAGAATTTTTTTTCTCGAAGAGAAATAATCAATCATTTCATATATTCCTCCATCTTTTGCATCCTCCATTTCAGAAAAAGTACCCTGACAAAATTCAATTCCGTTAGAAGGAGAATCAATTATTTCTATCAATCTTTTATATGAGCCAAAGGATCTTAGTAGCTGAGGGATTCCTCCAAGTTTTTCTACTGGTGGATCACAAGGATGTATTCCTAAGCGTATATTTTTTTTCTCAGCTATAGGAGTAATTATCTTAATCCATTCTTCTAAATTTTCCCACATTTCCTCTTCCGAATACTCTCTATCGTGAGTCAAAGGATAATTCTTTGCTGATTCATAATCAAAAGCTGTAGCTATAGCACCACCTCTTATATATCTTGGGTTCGTTCTCCAGACATGAGAAGGCATCCAATTATAACCAAAAATAGGGATTCCAACATCAGCCATATTTTCAATATTTTGAATCATATTTTCTACTTGCATATTTTTATTAGGCCCATTAAGCATAATATGATCATAAAAATGAGTTGGAACGTTTTCAATCGCAGATAATTGTAAGTTATAGCTTTCAATAGAAAGTTTTAACCTAACTAACTCTTTTTTAGACCAAACACCTGGTTTTTCTTCTTGAAGAATTGGGTTATTTAGTAAGATATCTTTTACTCCATATTGTGCTGCAAATCTAAGATATTCTGGGTTAGCAGTATTAAATTGACCAAATCCTGGTCTCATAGTGACTCCTAAATATATTCAATTAATAGTAAATTTTTAAAATGCTAATAGATATTCATACTCATGTTCAACAATTTAACAAGGAAGATTTAGATTTATTAATTCATAACTCCAAAATTGCAAATGTTGGAATCATAATAGCTGCTGGAACAACAATTTCTGATTCAGAAAAATCATTATTATTATCAAAACAATATGAAGAAATTTATACAGCAGTTGGAATTCATCCACAAAATATATTAGATGAAAATACAGATAATTACTTAGAAAAGCTTTCTAAATTAATAAAATATCCTAAAGTCATCATGATAAGTGAGATAGGGATAGATATTCAAAAAGAATCTCCAGAATTGTCATTACAAAAAGAATTTTTTTATAACCAACTTATACTTGCAAAGCAAAATAATTTGCCTGTGGCATTTCATGTAAGAAACGCAGAGGAAGAAGCATTAGAAATAATAAAATTAGCTAATATTCAAAATATCAAATCTGTAGCTCATTACTTTTTAGGAAGTTATGATTACGCTAAAAAGTTGCTAGAACAGAACGTATTCATCTCCATTGCTAAACCCTTCCTTAGAGATGAAGAATTAGCAGAGGTAATAAAAAAATTACCACTAGATCAGATAGTGATCGAAACAGATTCATATCCCCAGTATTTCAAAAAAAATAGGCAAAGATGGACCGAACCAAAGGATTTATTATTGATAATAGATAAATTAAGCAAACTAAAAAAAAGAGATCCTAAATTTATATTTGAGCAAATAGAAAAAAATTCAAAAAATATTCTTGGGTTATAATCACCTTTTTTTTCGATTTCTTTTTGTTTTTTTCTTAGATGATAAATTAGAAGAGTTACCTTTCAAGGAACTCTCTATACCATGTTCAATTATTTCAAAATCAGAATGAGAAATAATATGAACAGGAGCTAGTAAAGCAAGATACCAATTTTCAGGAGCCCATCTTTTAACATAGTTTAGCGATGGAGCAACATCGTATCCACTAATATATTTTTTTTCTGGTAATATTTTTGTTGACTTAAGTTTTACTCTGTATGGAAACTTAACATCTTCGTGATCTGATGACCAAATTTTTTTCTTATCATAAAATTTTTTTGAGTTTACAGTAGATTTACCAACAAAACACTTAAGATCAGAAATATAAAATATAACGTTATCATTAAGGGCAATTTTGTTAGTTAATTTATTATCTTTCTTTGTAAAACCTAATAAATCAAATGATCTCTTTTTGGAGAGATTAAAGTGTTCAAGTGAAAAATTTACCAACCAATATGTGTTTGACATAAAAAATTTTTTTATATAACTATAATATCAAAAAAGAAATTAATCTTGAGTACGAAATCTTATATAAACAGCAATAGAATTCATTACTATCAATATTAACAGCAATACTATAATACCAGTTGATGCAATAGCTCTAAAATCATCCTGAGGAAAAGCAGCCCAGGTATATATTTGTAGAGGCAGAATAGTAAATCTATCCATAGGACCTGAAGGCACCATAGTTATAAACACTAGAGAACTTATAATTAAAATAGGAGCCGTTTCTCCTATTGCCCTAGACATAGCAAGTATAATTCCACTCATAATACCCCCTATTGAATGAGGTAAAATAACTCTTTTTGAAACTTCCCATTTTGTTGCACCCAATGCATAGGCAGCATCTTTTAAGGATGGTTGAATTGTTCTTATAGCTTCTTGGGAAGCTATTATAACTATTGGTAAAACTAGAAGAGTCATTGTTAATGCTCCTGCTAGAAGACTTTTCCCCAATGAAAGAGTATATGTGAAAAAAGCAAGTCCTAAAAGACCGTATATTATTGAAGGAACCCCAGCTAAATTAGATACGTTTATTTTTATTATTTTGGTAAACAAATTATCAGAAGCAAATTCTTCAAGATAAAGAGCAGTTAAAACTCCAATAGGAATAGTAAATATGGCAGTCAAAACAACTAGCCAAAGAGTTCCAGCCAATGGCGCTAAAATTCCTGATTTTTCAGCTTTTCTTGATGCATAATTTGTAAGAAAATCCCATGTGAGATTTTTATATCCATCTGAAATAATATCCACAAATAAAACTACTAATGAAAATATTCCCACTAGTATAGCTAACAAAAAAATTGTATAAAAAAAACGCTCTTTCATTATTTACTCGTAATTCTGTGCATATTTAGTAACAATAAATCTTCCAATTAGATTCATTATCAAGGTCAAAAAAAATAGTAAAAGCCCAACTGCAAAAATACTATTATATTCTACTGAGCCTTGAGGCGTTTCTCCTTGACTTACTGTGACTATATAGGCTGTCATTGTTTGGATTGCATCTAATGGATTAATTGTTAATGCTGGTTTCCCACCGGCTGCTAGACTAACTATCATAGTCTCTCCAATAGCTCTAGAAATTGCTAAAATAAATGAAGCTACAACTCCTGAAATTGCTGAAGGAAAAACCACTTTTATAGCTACTTGATATTTTTTTGCACCCAAACCATAAGCCGCTTCTCGAAGACTTGAAGGAACAGCATTCATTGCATCTTCAGACAAAGTGGAAACCATAGGAATAATCATTATACCCATAACTAATCCAGCACTCAAAGCATTAAATATTATAGTTTCTGGAAAAATAAATTGAATAATCGGTGTAACAAAAGTTAATGCAAAATATCCATAGACTACTGTTGGAATTCCCGCAAGGATTTCTAATAATGGTTTTAATATTTTTCTAACTTTTCTTGAGGCATATTCTGACAAATAGAATGCACTACCTAAACCAAAAATCAAAGCGGTAATTGCAGCTATAAAAGCTACTAGGAATGTACCATTAACTAATGGTGAAACTCCAAAATTTTGAGGTATAAATAAAGGGGTCCATTCTAATCCTGTAAAAAATTCAACAAAACCAACCTCCTTAAAAAAGGGGACTGAGTTTATACCTAAGATAGAAATAATTCCAACAGTTGTAATTATAGAAATTAGAGCACTTATTCTTAAGATATTTAATATTAAAAATTCTTCTAATCTTCTTTTTCCAATTCCTCTAGAATCTTTTTGCATATGAATTTATATAATAATAAGTTATTCAAAACTTAGATTATTATATATATATTTAGTAGTGTTAAATTGAGGTTAAATAAGCTGAAATTTATTGAGGAAATTTAATGGTAATATTTAAACCTTGGTTTATCTCGCTTGACGCCTCTATTGTTCCTTTATGTAAATCTACAATATGTTTTACAATCGCAAGACCTAATCCATTATGATGATCACTTCTTAATCCATCTCCTCTATAAAATCTTTCAAAAATATGAGGCAAATCTATTTGTGAAACTCCAATTCCATGATCCTTAATTGAGATTGAAAATGTAGATTTATTTTTTTGCATATCTATCTCAATATTTGAATTTTCTTGACTATACCTGATAGAGTTAGAAATAATATTTTCCAATAGAATAAAAAAAAGACTATTATCAATTTTTATTTTATTAAAATTATTTTTTTTAGATATCTTAATCTTCATTCTTTTAGAACTCAGTAATGTTTCAATATTTAGTAGAAATCCTTTCATAAATTCATCAATACTTAATTCATCAATGGAGATTTTTATACTTCCCGACTCTAATGAATGCAATTGACCAATATCTGATGTTATTTTCTGTAATCTATCTGCATCAAAATCGATTTTTTCTAAAAAATACTCAAAGTCATCTTTATTTTCTAATTTCAAGCTATTTTTTAATGCCTGAACATTAAGTTTTATAGAAGTTACTGGAGTTTTCAACTCATGAGAGGTGTTTGCAAAAAATTCTCTTCTAGTTTTATCCAAAGAAATAAACTCTGAAATATCTTTGATAATAACAACAGTAATTTCATCAAGGTTAATTGATCTTAGATTAAAATTTCTTTGAGGAAAATTTGTTTGAATATTTGTTGTATTTATTTTATTTGTTTTTGATTTTTCAAAAAATTCTATGAAATCAATATTTGATGTTAGATCTGTTATTTTTTTATAAGTATCTATTTCAGAAAGTTTTCTGTCAAAAAAGTCTATTATTTTACGATTAAATCTTTGAATGATACCTTTATTATCTAGAAATATAATACCGTCCTCAAAATAATCATTTGAAATATCAAATAGTTCATATAACTTAGAGCTTTGATTTGAAAGCAACTTAAGAGATTCTATTTTTTCTTGGATCAATCTAAAAGTTTGGTTGAATTCTTGAACAGAGATTATAGATGATTCATGATTTTCAAGTAATTTTAAAAAATTTTTCTCAAAAGCTTTTATTTTTAATTTATATGAATAAAACAATAAAATTAATGATACGGTTATTACTGAAAAAACAGATAATAATGTGATTAGATTAATTTTTATAAAAAAACTAAATAAAATCAAAGTAAATAAAATAGAAGTTGCTAGAACTAATAATAATCTTTCAAAAGAAATTCTTATAAAGTATTGATTTAATTTATATATTTTTTACTCCATATTAGCTTTATAACCAACACCTCTGACCGTTAATATTTTACTAGGTTTAGTATTATTATTTTCAATTTTTTCTCTGATCCATCTAATGTGAACATCAACAGTTCTTGAATCTCCAAAATATTCGAAACCCCATATTTCTTGAACTAATTTTTCTCTAGTAAAAACTTTTCCTGGATTACTCATTAATAAGTAAGCTAAGTCAAATTCTTTTGGCCTAAAAAACTTTTCTTGTCCCTCTACAGAGATTAATCTTTTATCTAAATCAAAAAAAATATCTAAATGTGTAAACTGTTTTTTTCTAGTTGACTTTAATTCTTCTGAAACAAATTTATTTCTTCTAATATTAGCCTTAATTCTAGCCAGAAGCTCAGGCATACTAAAGGGTTTAGAAACATAATCATCAGCTCCCAGTTCAAGGCCTAATATTTTATCAAGATCAGTATCTTTTGCAGTTAACATAATTATTGGAGTATTTATATTTTCAAATCTTGTTCTTTTACAAATCTCCATCCCGTCTAAATTTGGAAGCATAATATCTAGAAGTATAATATCGTAATGATTTTCAAGAATATTATCAAGTGCCTCTATTCCATCCTCCTCATACGTTACAGAATAATTTTCAGCAATAAGATTATAGCGCAATGCTTCTCTTATACTCTTGTCATCTTCAACTATTAGAACCTTTGGTTTTTCTAATCTAGAAATCATTAAAATAAAATAATAGTAATAATATATATATACATTATATATAGGGTAAAAAATTTTTTAAGAAGTGGTTAAGAAATTTTAGTTTTTCTTTTCTGGGATAAATTTGATAATGAGTTTTTACTAAATCCACACATCAAACATTTTATTGATTTTCCATATGAATCTTCATTATATTCTATGGTTCCCTTTGAACATTTTGGACAAGAATTAAAATAAAGCATAAATTTTTTATTATTTTTCCAAAGATAATAATTATTCGAATCAAATTATGCATTATAAATTAATTACCAGTTTCTATAATTATCAGATTATTTTGATAAATTTTGATAAGATTATTTAATGGCTTCCACATCTCTAGATAAATCTATAATTCCATATAAAGGAATATTATTATTTTTTTTATCCTTCATTTTTTCAATGATAGTTTTAATCTATTTCATGGCTTGGGAATCATCTAATAAACTTTCTCAAGATAAAAGTTACGAGACATCTTGGTTGGAAGAAGGTAGTATATTCTTATGTCCGCTTCATTAATCAAATTAAAAAAAAGTATTGCTGAAATTGATTTTACTCATTACGGATGGATAATAGTTGCAGTTGGTGCTATTGCTCAAATGATTGGATCCGCAATAAGAATGGCTTTTGGTATCATTATTGATCCTTTAGTTGAAGAATTTGCTTGGGATCCTAAGTCTATAGGTATAGCCTACGCAATCATGTCAATCATCACAGCAATATCTTCTCCAATAGCAGGATATTCATCAACAATTATAGGTGCTAGAAAAACTATGTATATCGGTCTTTTATTGTTCCTGATCGGAATGATTTGGACTGCACTTGCAACAACTATATTTGAATTTTATATTTCATACGGTATTATTTTTGGTTTTGCTCAGTCTATGTTTTTAGTGCCCGTAATTCCAGCTGTAGCAGTTTGGTTCAAAACAAGATTAGGATTAGCTACAGGTTTAATTATAGGAATGTGGAGCTTGGGTCCCGCATTAGTAATTCAGTTAATGGGAATTATGCTTGATTCACTTGGCTGGCAAACAACATTTATATTAAGTGGTGTGGTTGGAACAATAATAATGATCATTGCTTTACAATTTTTCAGGAATACACCAGCTGATAAAAATATTTTACCTTATGGAGCAAAAGAATTAGAAAATAATGAAAAGAAAGTTGAATCAAAAAGTAGTAACTACAACTTGAATCTTCAAAATTTTATTTATAAAACAAATGCATTTTGGAGTCTTATGAATATACATTTTCTAGGTTGTGTGGGACATGCAGTTATACTTATTGGTCTAGTTCCATTGATGACTAGTAAGGGAATAAGTTATACTGACTCTGTTTTTTGTTTAACTCTAATAATGATAGTTTCGATGTCCACTAGATTTATAACTCCTATTTTAGGAGATGGAATAAATCCAAGAACAATTATGTTCCTAGCTTTTCTAGGTCAGGGTTTATTTGTAATTCCTTGGGTATTTGCTGAGAGTAAATGGATGTTCTATTTGATAGGAATAATATGGGCTTTTCCTTATGGCGGTGAGGGAACTCTTTTTCCGATAATGAATAGAAAATATTATGGGTTTTTCCCTATGGATACTACGTATGGATGGCAGATACTAGCAGCGAGTTTAGGAATGGCTCTTGGTGGATTCATACCTGGGCTTGTTTTTGAGGTAACCGGAGGCTATGAAATTGCTATTTGGATTTCAGCTTTTTTTTCTATCTTCGGAGCTATCGTAATATTAACTCTAGATACAACTAAAAAAACTTTATCTCCTTCATTTGAAAATCTCCAATAAACAAACAGGAGAGGGAATTTCTATTTTATTACCCGTGGGTTCTAAAGATCCATTTATTTGATTTATGTAAAAGCTGTAAATTGTATCTGAATTCTCGTTAGCTACTAGTGCAAATTTATTACTTTTACTTATTGCAAAATTTCTTGGAGTTTTTCCAAGAGTTGAAAAATGATTCAAAAATTTTAAAGAGCCATCTGTTTTGATTTCAAACTGAGCTATTGAATCATGTCCCCTATTTGACCCATATAAAAACTTGTTTTTTAGAGAAAAATGTAAATCTGCTGTAGTTGTTTCATATGTAAAATCTAATGGAATTGTTGAAATATTTTGAAATGAATTAATATCATTATTTTCATCAATTTTAAAACATGTAATTGTAGAATCTAACTCATTAATTGAATACGCTATTTTATCATTTTTATTTATTACAAAATGTCTAGGTCCAGAACCAGGTGTGGTGCTAATTGCTTTTGAAGATTTTATTTTTTTTGTCTTTTCATCTAAAGAGTACTTAATTATCTTATCAATACCTAAATCACACACAAAAAAAGTATCATCATCAAGAAAATTTATTGAATGAGCGTGAGGCTCATTCTGCCTTTCAGTATTAATGCTTGAACCATCATGAGATTTTTTTTCTATGAAGGATAATTTCCCATCATCTAAACTATATGTTGAGAAATCTCCAGAACTATAATTTACTGCAACTAAGTAGTCATTTTCGGAATTTACAGCCAAATGACATGGATTATCACCGTTAGTAAATTCTTCGTTAATTTTTTCTATATTATTATTATTATTTATACTGTAAGAAACAACTACACCTGGATTAGGAGAAATAGACTCTCCTACAGAATATAAATTTTTATTATCAATATCTGTCGCTAAGAATGATGGATTTAACGGACTCTGTTCTTTGAAAGAATTAATCAATTCAAATTTTCCATTTGACTCATCAAAGTCAATTAGGTAAATTCCATCACTATTTCTTTTACTATAAGTTCCAACAAACCATTTCATTTTTTTAGATTAGCAATATGCTGTTATAGTTTAACTATGTTATATGGTCGGGGTGACAGGATTTGAACCTGTGACCCCTCGCTCCCAAAGCGAGTGCGCTACCGCTGCGCCACACCCCGTAATTAAATATTTTATACATAAATTGGAAAGATTAGTCGATGAAAATAACTAAAATTGAAGCAGTATACCCTTCTTATAAAACTTCTTTAGCAGGTTGGAGACCAAATTTATGGCAAATAATAATCAAAATTCATACAGATAAGAATGAAATTTATGGATATGGAACAGGCGGTGGTGGAAATGCCAGTATAGAAATTATCAACGGACATTTATCTAACTTTTTACTAAATAAAGAAATTAATAATTTATCAGATATTACTGATTTATTTGATAAATTATTTTTTGAAAGTATTCCATACGGTAGAGCTGGAGTAGCAATGATGGCAATTTCAGCAATAGATCTTGCAGTTTGGGATGCTTATAGTAAATATTATGAAACTCCAATAAAAAATCTATTAAGTGATCAAAAAAATCATGAAAAAAATATAAAAACTTACGCTACTGGCAATAATGTAAATGAGTATTATTCATTAGGAATACGGGACTTTAAATTAAGCATAAAGTCTAAGGATGATTTCAATAATGAGTCAAAAGAATTAATAAAAATAATTATGGATATTAAAACTAAATTTTCTAATTCAAAAAAAATTATGATTGACTGTTACATGTCATGGGACAGAAATTATACAAAAATCATGTCCGAAAAATTAGCAGAAACCGGACTTGAGTGGATCGAAGATATTGCTACACCAGATACTATGCTAATTGAAGATTCAATGATTGGTAATTTGAATGGTATCAAGCTTGCTGGAGGAGAACATGACTTCAACTATAATAACTTTGAAATTATGGTGAAAAATAAAATATATGATATTTGGCAACCAGACATTACATGGTGTGGTGGGATTAGTTCAATATTAAAAATAGTAGATATCAATAAGAAAAAATATAAGATCTTTCTTCACAGAGGAGGTGAGCCTTGGGGATTACCATTAATTGAATCAGGAGTTGTTGATAATATGGCAGAATTACATAATCCTAGAAGTAAAAATCTTCAGATGGAACAATGGAACAACAAAACCATAAAATCATTGGAAGATGGTATATTGATAACTAAGGATTATTTAGGTTTCGGTGCGGATCCAATAGAAGGAATTTTTTAGATGAGTAAACAAAATATAGAAATTATTTTTTTGGGGACCGGAACATCTGAAGGTATACCAAGAGTTAGCTGTCTGACAAATAATTCAAATTGCAAAGTTTGTAATGATGCAATAAAACCAAATTCAAAAAATAGAAGGTTAAATACTAGCCTTTTGGTAAAAATCAATCACCAAAATATTCAAAAAAATATCATTATAGATGCTGGAAAGTTTTTTTATCAATCAGCTATAAACTTGTTCCCAAAGCATAATGTAAACACAATAGACTCAGTTATACTTACTCACGCTCATCAAGATGCTGCAGGAGGTTTCGACGATCTTAGAGATTGGACTAACAATACGCAAAAGAGTATCCCTATTTATCTAAGAAAAGAAGATTTAGATGTACTAAGTAAAACATTTTATTATCTAGTGGATACCTCAAAAATCACATCGGGTGGAACTGTAGCTAAGTTAGATTTTAATATTATAAATCAGGATAAAATAAATATTTTTGGAGAAGATTTTTTACCTCTAAAAGTAAATCATGGCAAAAGTTATTATGCGAATGGGTATAGAATAGGAGATTTTTCATATATTAGTGATTGCTCCTTCATTTTAGAAGAAACAATGGAAAAAATTAAGGGAAGCGAAATTTTAGTTTTAGATGCTCTTAGAAAAGGTAAAAAGCATAAATCACATTTTACTCTTGAAGAAGCGATTGAAAAAACCTTGGAATTAAAACCAAAAAAAGCTTATTTTACAGATGCTTGTCATGATATTGATCATGATGAAGTCAACGAATTCTTGAAGGCTGTTTCAGCTAAATCTGGTATTGAAATGGAACTAGCTTACGATGGATTAAGCATTCTAATTTAACTTACTATAAATCTTTTTAAATTTAAAAGAGATTATGACGATTTTGTTGAAAACCTTAAAGTTAAGTAACCAAAAATACCAGCAAAAAATGAAGCAATTAAAACCCCTAGTCTAACCGATGTTTGATACTCAGGATCAGTAAATGCTAGACTTCCAATAAATAAGCTCATAGTAAATCCTATTCCAGTTACTAATGAGAGTCCGTAGTATTGCCTCCATGTTATATCAGATGGTAATTTACAAATTTTCAACAAACTACCTACGTAAGTAAATAACATGACACCAATTTGTTTTCCTACAAATAAGCCTAATATAATACCAATTGTTACTGGATCCCAAAGAAGATTAATTTTCATACCAGAAAAAGAAACCCCAGCATTAGCAAATGCAAAAATTGGCAAGATAATAAAATTAACCCATGGCTCAATCGAATGTTCTAATTTATGCAAAGGTGATTGATCTGTAGATTCACTAACCCCTAAAGGAATAAATTGAGCTAATAAAACTCCAGCTAGACTAGCATGAATACCAGATTTTAGTACAAAAACCCAAAGAAAAATTCCTATAATCATAAATGGTAATAAATTATTAACTTTTCTATTATTCAATAAAAATAAAATACTTGTGGATATAAGGGCATAAATCAAATAATTTAGGGATAAGTCAGATGAATAAAAAGAGGCAATAATTATTATCGCCATAAGATCATCAATAATTGCGATTGCAACTAAGGTAACTTTTAATGAAATGGGAACCCTATTTCCCAATAATGTGACCACACCTAATGCAAATGCTATATCTGTAGCCGTTGGTATAGCCCAACCGTTAAGAGTAGCTTCATTTCCAATATTAAAACTTATATAGATAATGGCAGGTACAGTAATTCCACCAATAGCTGCAACAGCAGGCAAGCTAAACTGTTCTCTTGAAGAAAGATGTCCTTGGACTAGCTCTCTCTTAATTTCTAATCCTACTAAAAGAAAAAATATTGCCATAAGTCCATCATTAATCCAATGGTGTAAATCCTTATCTATAGAAAAATCTGAAATATTAATGCTTATAGAACTATGTAGAACTTTAGAATAGAAGTCGCTTAGGGATGAATTTTCAATAACTATTGCAGTAATTGCTGACAAAAGCAATAAAATACCTGCAGCTGATTTCAATTTGAAAAATTTTCTAATAATTTCTATTGGCATTTTTATGGATTATGAGGCACTTAATTATGGTTATGATATCTTTAGATTATCTAATTATATTTTTTGGTTTCCAAAAATTTTTTGAGTTATCAAAAGTTAGTAAACCAATAAATTTATGATTCAAATTATATATTTTAATCTCCTCATTATTCAATAAATTTAAGCTCAGGCTTTCAGAAGAAAAAACTTTTCCTTGATAATATTCTTTTTCCATATCCTTATCAAAAATTAATTTTTTATTCTTGGTAAATATGGTTCCCATAGAAAAAAGATTTTTCTTAATTTCTTCAATTTTACTTATATCAAAAGTATCATTTATTTCAAAAGGGCCATAATTAACTCTAGTTAATTTAACTAGAACTCCTAATGAATTTAATGATTTAGCAAAATCATATGCAAAACTTCTAACGTAAAATCCGCTTGCACACTTTATTACTAGTTTGAGGTATGGTGATTCCCAATTAATGATTTTTATATCACTCACATCTACTATACGAGATTCAAGTTCAACATACTCATTATTTCTGGCATAATCGTATAACCTTTTCCCTTTTTTTTTGATAGCACTATAGACAGGTGGAACTTGTTTAATTGAACCTAAAAAGTTAGGAATTTTTTCTTTTATAACATTTAAGTTATCTGGTATTTTATCGGTTGTTTCTTCTACGTCCCCCTCCAAATCATAAGTAGATGTTGACATACCAAACTTAATTTCAGCTAGATATGACTTCTTAAATGTTTGAAAATAATTAAAATATCTTGTTGAATCATTAATCAAAATTGGCAGGATTCCTGATGCTAAAGGGTCTAATGTTCCAGCATGGCCTATTTTATTAAATTGATATTTTGATTTTATTTGTCTTATTACATCATTAGAAGTCCAGTTAATTGGCTTATTAATCAGAAGGATTCCACTTTCATTAAACTTCATTTTTCTTATTTTTTTTCAGGAGTTATTTGATTTATCAGATCATCAATTTGCTTTTGAAATTCAGAACTATTATCATGCACAAATTTTATTTTAGGAATTCTAGATGTTCTTATACTTTTTGAAAGTTTGCTTTGAAATAAACTTTTTTTTTGATTCAAGTCATCAATTATTGAATCAATAGAATAATCTTCAGTAAAAATACTTACCAAAATTTTTGCATGTGCAAAGTCTCTACTCGTAGCTACATTTGTTATAGAAATTATTGTGGATCCATCATTATAAAATCCTTTTGACAAATAATCGCCGACAATTTTTTTTACAGAATTATTAAATTTCTCAAGTCTAAAATCTACCATAAATTACTTCAATTCATAGCACTCTAAAACATCTTCAAGTTCTAATTCATGAAAACCATTTAATACAATTCCACCTTCCAGATTATTGGTCAATTCGGTAACATTTTGAGTAAGATGTCTCATAGACTCAATTCCGCCATCAAAAATTACCTCAGAATTTCTAACTAATCTGACTCTTGCATTTCTTAATATTTTCCCATCTGTAACTCTAACACCTGCAATCTTTTGAACTTTTCCTCTAGGAAAAACTTCTAAAATTCTAGCAGAACCTATATTGACCTCAGATTTTTCTTCACCTTTCAGCCCTTGAATAATTTCCTTTATTTCGTCTACTAATGTATAAATAATATCAAAGCTTCTTATTGGAATATTATTGGCCTCAGAATGAGATCTTGCACCATCTTGAACTATTGTTTGGAAAGCAACAATTATACAATCTTCTGCACTTGAAGCAAGCATTACATCCGAATCTGTAACTGCTCCAACTGATCCAGAAATTATTTTTACTTGTACATCTTCACTTGTAAGATCACTTATAACCTGTTCAACAGCAGTTAATGCTCCATTTGAACCTGTCTTTATAACTACATTTATCTCATTTTCTTTTGATGCTTTAGCTCTTTTGACCACTTGAGATAAAGTTGTTATTTTATTATTTTGCCTTTGATTTGATCTTGATAATTTCTGTATCATTTTTTTTGCTTCTTTTTCACTAGAAACAACTTCTACAATTTCACCAATTTCATTAATTCCTCCTATACCCATAATTTGAATTGGTGTTGAAGGTTTAGCTGATTTTGTTTGGTTCCCGTAACCATCTATCATCTGTCTAATTTTTCCTGAATTTGTTCCAGAAACTATAATATCACCCTGTTTGAATGAACCAGATTTTACTAAGACTGTAGAAATAGATCCTTTTTTAGGATCGTTATAAGATTCAATAATCACTCCTTTTCCCGAAAGATTTGAATTGGATTCAAGTTCACTTATTTCTGATAATAAAGAAATAGATTCCAAAAGTTCACTTATACCTTCTCCTTTTAGAGCAGATACTTCAACAGAGAGGACTTCTCCTCCATAATCCTCTACAATTAGCTCATGCTCAGTTAATTGACCTTTTACCTTATCTACATCAGCGCCCTCTAAATCACATTTGTTAATTGCAATAATAATCGGCACGTTTGCATTTTTAGCATGATTTATAGACTCAATAGTTTGGGGCATCAATCCATCGTCAGCAGCAACTACTAAAATTACAATATCAGTTACGCTTGTTCCAGATACTCTCATAGATGAAAAAGCTTCATGGCCAGGTGTATCTATAAAAGTTATCTCAGATCCTTGGTGTTTGACCTGATATGCACCTATTTTCTGTGTAATACCACCCTCTTCTTTATCAACAATATTAGTTTTTCTAATAGCATCTAAAAGTGTTGTTTTACCATGATCGACGTGGCCTAGTACTGTTATTACAGGAGCTCTTTTCTCTCCAGTATTTTTGTCAGATGTATCTATAGAAGACCCAATATTTAATGCATCTTTATTATCTACAGACTCTTTAGGCTTTAGTACAGGAATTTCAAATGATTGAGCTACTCTTGCTGCAGTAGAAAAATCAACCTCTTCATTAACAGAAGCCATTACTCCTAATTTCATCAAGGATTTAACTACATCAACTTGTGATTCTTCAAGTATTTCAGCTAAATCACCAACCGTTACAACAAGAGGTAAAGATACTGGATCTCGTGAAATTACTTCTGAATTTGATTGATCTGGATCGTTTGTAGTCAAATTTATTCCTTATCATTACCGTTTATTTTTTTTTCTTTTATCTGATTTTTTTGAATTTCTGTTATTATTTCCAAAAGTATTCAAAGATTCAATGTCTTCAGCAAATCTTATAGTCTCATCTGATTTATCTTTGGAATCTACTCCATCAAGATTCCATATATCTTCAGATGAAAAGTCTAAAATATCTTCTTTTTGTTTCTTTTCCTTAATCTCAGCTTCTTCTTTTTGTTCAAGTTCCTGTATTTCTTTTTCTAAGGCCATTAATTCTGCTTCTTCGTCTACGGAATTTTGTGCAGTAGTTTCAGCTTGTTGTGGCTCTTCAAGGATCGTTTCATCAAATACTTCTTCTATTGTTTGAACTGCTTCAGACGATTGTTTTGGAGTAGTTTCTTCGACAACATTCGTATCAGTATTTTTAGAAACTGTTTCATTGACTTTAGTAGGTTCCTCAATTTCAACTTCTTCTTCAGCTTGCACATCAATTTTCCATAAAGTGAGCTTGGCAGCGAGTCTGGCATTTTGACCTTCTTTACCAATTGCTAAAGAAAGTTGTTTTTTAGGAACTGTAACCGTTGCTGAACTATCATCAGGATTAATAGATACGTTTGATACAGTAGCGGGAGATAATGAATTAGTAATTAATACTTTTGGGTCTTCATTCCAGTCTACGACATCAATTTTTTCTCCAAGCAATTCATTTACTACATTTTGAATTCTTATTCCTCTAAGACCTACGCAAGCACCTACAGCGTCCACATCTTCATTTTCAGAAGAAACTGCAACCTTGGATCTTGCTCCAGCTTCTCTAGATAAAGCTTTAATTTCAACTACTCCTGCAGATATTTCTGGTACCTCGGACTCAAAAAGTTTTCTTAGTAGTTCAGGATGTGTTCTTGAGACAATAATTTCTGGGCCACGCGCTGTTCGTTGAACTTCAGTAACATAAAATTTCAACTGTTGTCCAACTCTATATTTTTCATAAGAGGTTTGTTCAGAGGGAGGCATAAGAGCATTTGCTCTACCAATATCCACAAAAATATTTCTTGAATCAATTCTTTGAATTGTCCCTGCAATAACTTGACCTTTTTTATCAGCAAATTTTCCAAAGACTAAGTCTCTCTCAGCCTCTCTCAATTTTTGTAAAACTACCTGTTTGGCAGTCTGAGCTGCTATTCTACCCGGATTATATTCCATAAAACCTGTCTCAATAAAATCTCCAACTCTTAGGTCTTTATTGATTTTTTTCGCTTCTTCTAGAGAAATTTCAGATAAAGGATCTTCAATTTCATCTTTTTCTCTCACGTTTAAAATTGTTTTTACAATAACATCACCCGTTTCAGAATCTACTTCTACTAAAACATCTTGTCCTTTAGCTGCAGGATCTTTTCTATAAGCTGATGCTATAGCTTCTTTTACTGCAGAAACTACGATAGATTGAGGCAAATTTCTTTCTGCAGCTAACTGAGTTAAAGCTAAAAAAAGTTCATTTTTCAAAGTTACCTCCTAAGATAACCATAAAATTAAAAAAAGTGGGCAAAGCCCACTTTTACTATCAATTCTTCCTTAAATTTTTCTTTTCTTATTCATATTCTATCATGAACTAAGAAAATTTTAAGTATCAAATTGTTTTTTTTTAAAATATTCTACTGTTTCTTCAAATGATAATTTATTAGAAATATTTTCGTCCCTGTAAAATATTTCTAATAATCCCGACCCTAAATTCCTCTTAGAAACTATGATTCTATATGGTAATGACAATAGCTCAGAATCATTAAATTTTACCCCTGGTTGAGCATCTCTATCATCAAAAAGAACATCAAATCCAAAACTAGAAAGCTCAGAAAAAAGTTTTTCTGAAATATTCATTACTTCTTTATCATCCATCTGAAGAGGAGCGAGATATATAGAAAAAGGAGCTATTGAAATTGGTAAATTCATAGAGTTTTCTTTCCTATTAGCCTCTATACAAGCTGCTAAAAGTCTTCCAACTCCTATTCCATAGCATCCCATTAAGATATTTTCCTCGGATCCTTTATTTGTTGAAAATTTGGCACCCATTTTTTTTGTGTATGAATCTCCAAGCTTGAAAACATGCCCAACTTCAATCCCTTTCTTTGCCTTTAAGACTGAACCGTCTATAGAAAAAAATCCTTCTTTAGCTTCTGCAATATCCAGCATTTTTATATCATCTAAATCTCTAGAAATATTAAAGTTTTTATAATGTTTATCTAATTGATTACTTCCTATAATAAAATTATCAGGCCCCATCGAAACTGAGTCATCATATATGAAATCAATACTATCTATTTCATAAGGTGATATAAATCCAGGAATTAAATCTAAATCAGTAATATCTTTTTCAGAAGCAGGTTCTAGATATGTTGCATTCAAATAATTGCGTAGTTTTGTTTCGTTTATATCGTAATCACCTCTAATCACGCAACCTATTAATTTTTTATCAAACTTATAAACAACCGTCTTTAGGGTTTTACAGGCAGGAACTTGTAAAAGTTCTTGAAGCTGTTTTATTGTTTTTACATTTGGAGTTTCAATAATTTTTATTTTTTCTTCAGCTTCTTTCTTATATACATCTTTTTTAAATACAGCTTTCTCAACATTAGCCGCATAATTTTGATTTTCACTTATTAGAATTAGATCTTCTCCAGAATCCGCTAACATAATAAACTCGTTGGATTCCTTTCCTCCAATAGCACCTGAATCTGCATCTACAATAACTACTTCTGTTGAACATCTAGAAAATATTCTCTTATAAGCTTCAACCATTTTTTTATATGAAATATCTAATCCTTTTTGATCTTTATCAAATGAATAAGCGTCTTTCATCTCAAATTCTCTAACTCTTAATAATCCTCCTCTAGGTCTAGGTTCTTCTCTATATTTAGTTTGAATTTGGTAAAGAGTAAAAGGTAGATCTCTGTATGAGTTAACATTTTTTGCAACCATATCAGTAACTGTTTCCTCATGAGTAGGCGCCACTATCATCTCATTTTCTCTTCTATCAGTAAATCTAGCTAAAGGTGGAATAAAAGTATCTAACCTACCAGAATTCCTCCAAAGATCAGAAGATTGAATAACTGGCATATTTATTTCTAGAGCACCCGAGTTATTCATTTCTTCTCTTATAATATGCTTTATCTTTTCTATCGATCTCCATCCGATAGGTAAAAAACTAAATATTCCTGATGAAACTTGAGAAATAAAACCTGACCTATGCAAAAGTCTATGACTTTCAGTCTCTAAGTTCTGAGGATCTTCACGATAAGTTTTCCAGAAAAAATCAGATAATTTTTTTGACCCTAATAGAGCATTAATATTCATTTATCTCCCCATTTTTTTTCGACATATGACTCAACCATGTCAATGAACTCACCAGAAATATTATTACCTTTTAGTACTTTAATTTTTTTCCCATCAACATAAACAGGCGCTGCTGGACTTTCTCCAGAGCCGGGTAATGATACACCTATATTTGCAGCTTTAGACTCACCTGGACCATTTACAACACATCCCATAACTGCAACTTTCAAGTTCTCAGAACCGGGATATTTATCAGCCCATTTCTTTTTTTTATTATCAAGGTATACATTTATTTCTGAGGCTAATTCTCTAAAATATGTCGAGGTAGTTCTTCCACACCCTGGGCATGAAGTAACTTCTGGCTTATAACTCCTTATAGCTAAAGATTGTAAAATTTCTTGGCAAAGTTCCACCTCTCTTGACCTTGGGGAGCCAACTTCAGGAGTTAAAGAGGATCTAATCGTATCTCCAATTCCTTGTTCAAGTAGAATAGATAAGGCAGCTGAAGTTGCTACGATAGATTTTATTCCCATTCCAGCCTCTGTCAAACCTAAATGCAAAGGAGCAGAACATCTTTTAGATATTTCTCTGTAGCAATGTATCATTTGATTTAACCTTGAAACCTTGCATGAAATAATAATTTTATCCTTACCTAATCCTAGGTCTAGAGCTTTTTCATATGATAATAATGCACTGGTTATTAATGCATCAGATTCTATTTCATCAGCACTCTTAGGATTCTTTAATTTTAAGTTCTCATCCATTTTAGAATTTAATAATTCTTGGTCTAATGATCCTGCATTAACTCCTATTCGTATTGGCTTATCTAAGTCCTTGGCAATTTCAATAAATGTCCTAAAATTATCATCTTTTCTATTTCCTGTACCAAGATTCCCTGGGTTTATTCTATACTTATCTAATTGTTCAGCACAATCAGGATGATCTTTGAGAAGTTTATGTCCTATAAAGTGAAAATCTCCTACAATAGGAACATCTATGTTTTTATCTCTTAGTATGGATTTAATAGTCTTTATTGATTTTGCTGACTCAGAATTATTTACGGTTACTCTTATTAGTTCTGAACCTGAATTATATAATTCTTCTATTTGAGATACAGTTTTTTTTACATCTGCTGTATCAGTATCTGTCATTGATTGGACAACTATTGGGCTGTTTCCACCTATATTTACTTTACCCACTTTAACCAAATGTGTAATTTTTCTCAAAATATTATCCTTTTATCATAATCTTGAAATATCTCTAAACGAAATAAATATGATCAATATTATAAGTATAATAAATCCTACCCCATGAATGTAAGACTCTATACTCTCAGGAACTTTTTTACCTCTTCTAAAAATTTCAATAAATAAAAATGCTAATCTCCCTCCATCGAGAGCTGGAAATGGCAGTAAATTTATAATAGATAAGGATAAACTAATTGAAGAAGCTAGAGTAACTAAAATTAATATCTTGTTTTCAACAGTTTCTTCTGAAGCTACGACATTACCGCTTATCTGACCTAAAGCTATTGGACCTAACGCCTTAGGACCATCAAAAATTGGATTTGAAGATCTATTTATTATTCCAATAATAGAAAAATAACTCAATTTATAAATTGACAAAGATTGATTTACTGAATCTTTAATATTTTCTAAAAATCCTTCTTTATAAATTCTTGAATTTTGAGAGCCTATTAATATTCCTATTGATCCTTCTCTAATTTCATCAATCACCCCAGCTTCATAATTTATTTTTCTAGCATCATCAAGAGGAATTCCATTGGCTTCGTTATTTAGGACTATTGGTAATTTTTCACCAATAGATAAATTTGAGTATTTTTTTGCATCCTCTAAAGAAATAGTTGTTTTTGAAGTAGAATTTGTGATTTCAAAAAAATTGATAGTTCCAGCATAAGGATTTATTGTTCTTGCTTTTTCTAATGAAATATCTACTCCAATTTCATTCACAGGAGGATCCCATCTAGCCAAAATATTGTAATTTTCAGATAATTTATCATCGTAATAAAACTCATTATTTTCTCCTGGTTTTTGAAATAAATTTGGTATACCTCTTACGATTTCCCAGTCAGATTTTTTACCTAAATTTTGTGAAATTTCATTCTGTAAGTCCACAATTGAAAATATTTTCTGATTATTGATTGAAACAATTTTATCTCCAGATCTTAATCCTGCTATATCTGCAGGTGAATTTGGCATAACCTGCTGAACGATTATGTCTGAAATATTTTTTTCTACAATAAAAATACTTACACAAAACATCATAATAAAAGGTAATAAGAAGTTTATAAAAGATCCAGAAAAAATTATTATAAATCTTCCTAGATAAGAGGATGAAGACAAGGAATCTTTCGAGTTATTTTTTTCCTCTCCAAAAAGTTTGACAAAACCACCAAAAGGAATTAGGTTTATACTCCAATTCATCGTCTTAACTTTTATTTTATCCTCAAAAATATCAATGATTTTTAATGGGATTAAGTGTTTATAATTTTTAGAAATATTTTTTTTTGAAAGATAGATAATTCTATTTTCACTTAATTCAACATATATTATTTGATCTTTATCTAAATCTTTAGAATTGATCTGAGCTGAATTATCAAAACTATATTCAATTTCTTGGGTCCAAAAAGAAAAAATTTTAGGAGGAAAGCCTAAACCAAACTCTAAAACCCTTACCTTAAAGTATTTTGCAGTTAGGTAATGACCTAACTCGTGAAGAACTACCAAAGGTGTAATTATTAATGAAAGTGTAATTATACTAACTAAAATTTGCATTTTCTATAAATTTACTTTTTGAGAGATTTTTGACTTTAGCATATCTCTAATTTCAATTATATTATCAAAGTTAATTTGATCATCAAATTTTTCAGTCTCTAAAGAAGATATCATTAGTTTTGGAATAGAAATATAAGAAATTTTTTCTTCTAAAAAAAGATCTACCAATATCTCATTAGTTATAGATAATGCAGAAATATACAGAGGTCCTTTTTTTATGTAATCAATAGAAAAATCGTAGCAAGGATATTTTTTTCTATCTACCGGACTGAAGGACAGATTACTTAATTTAGAAAAATCTAGTTTATTCTGGTAATTTAATTTTTTTGAATCATAATTCAAAGCGTGTTGAATGGGAAGTCTCATGTCAGTCTTGGAAATCTGAGCTTTAACTGATCCATCAGAAAACTCTACCATTGAGTGAACCAAGCTTTCTCTGTGAATTAATACTTCAATTTTTTCTATAGGAAAATCAAATAGATAGCTTGTTTCAACTATTTCAAAAATCTTATTCATCATAGTTGAAGAATCTATAGTAATTTTTTCTCCCATAACCCAATTAGGATGTTTTTTGGCCTGTTCAGGCGTAATATTTCTTAAATCATTGAAGCTTAAGTCTCTGAATGCTCCACCTGAAGCAGTTAATATAATTTTTGAAATTTCATTATTTTTTCCTTCTATACATTGCCATATTGCTGAGGGTTCAGAATCTACAGGATATATACTAGATCCAAATTTTTTTGCATTTTCCATTAGTAATGGACCATATGTAACAATGACTTCTTTGTTTGTAAGACCTATATTTTTACCACAATCAATAGCTTTGAAAATGGGGATATGAGCTTGGGAACCTGATGATGCAAATAATATAAAATCTACAGATTTATCAGATACGATTTTTTCTGAGTCTAAGAGTGTTGATTTTGAAAAATTAAATTTTAATTTTTGTAAATTATCATAAAATTTTGGTTTATATTTTGCCACTTGTGACTTTAGTTTTTCTATATTTTTTCCCGCAGTAATTGCATAAATTTCAAATTCATTAGAATTACTTGAACAAACTTCTAATGTTTGAACTCCTATAGAACCAGTAGAACCAATAATTACAATTTTTTTCATAATAAAAAGAATATCCAAAAAGATATTGCAAAACTAGGTAAAAGAGAATCCAGTCTGTCTGAAATTCCTCCATGTCCATATAAAATTTTTGAGAAATCCTTAACTTTTATCGATCTTTTTACCTTAGAAACAAATAAATCTCCAATAATACTAGTAAAGATTACTGAAATAATTAATATTGTTTTTGTAGAAAAATTTATTGGATCGTCAAAGACAAATAAAAATAGATATATATATCCCCCTAATAAGCCTATTAAAATTGATCCAAAGTATCCTTCTATAGTTTTGTTTGGAGAAATATTTTCTAAAAATTTTATCTTATTTTTTCCTAAGATTTTTCCAGTTAAGTAACCAGATATATCAACTGTAAAGACTTGAAATAAAACAAAGAAAAATATTTTTTCCCAATTTAGAAAATTATTTTCAATAAAAATTATATGTAGAAAAAATACGAGATATAAAATAATAAAAATATACATTGTTTTTTTTCTTGATGAGATATTTTTTTTAAGTTGAAAAAAAAATTCAAGAATAAAAAATAATAATGATAATAGAACCAAGGGATGCACTAATAAATCATCAAATATCAAAAAATTTATTTTAATTTGAGGTAAGTATATAAAACTAAATATTATTAGAATTATCCCTAAAATACTAGTTGTAAGCCTACTATAAAAATTTTTAAGTTCCACCAAAATTTCTTTTCCTTTTTGAAAAGTCTCCAATTATTTCTTGAAGATTTTCTTCACTAAAGTCAGGCCAAAAAATATCTAAAAAAAACAACTCAGAATATGCAGCTTCCCATAGTAAAAAATTTGAAAGTCTTTTTTGACCCCCAGTTCTTATGATGATATCTGGTTCAGGAAAATTTCTTCCTGATAATATTTCAGAAAAAGATTCTTCTGTAAGTTTTTTTAGGTCAGAAAAATTCAAGTTCCGAACACTTTGAACTATTTCATTTCTAGAACCATAATTAAATGCAACTGATAGAAAAAAATCTTTATTATTTTTTGTAATTTCTTCAGATCTATCTATTTTTTTCAAAATGTTTTTTGGAAGATTTTTTTTACTCCCAATGTGAGTAATTTTTACACCATTTTTGTTCAACTCATCAGTTTCAGAATCAATTACGTTTGTGGCAAGATTTAAGATATATTTAATTTCTTCTGATGATCTAGTCCAATTTTCGGTAGAAAATGCAAATATAGTTAGATATTTAATTCCAAATTTCTTTGCTGCAATGACAGTTGGTTTTATATTTTCATATCCTCTTAAGTGACCCGCTGACCTTTCTAAACCTTGATCAATTGCCCATCTCCCATTTCCGTCCATGATAATAGCGATATGATTGGGTTTTAATTTATCAGAAATCATAAAGAAAAACTAAACTTGCATAATTTCAGATTCTTTTGTAGCAGATTCTTCGTCAATAACTTTAATTGACTTATCAGTTAACTTTTGAAGCTCACCCATTGCTCTTCTAGAATCATCCTCAGAACAATCTCCTTCTTTTTCTAGTTTTCTTATATCTTCTTGAGCGTCTCTTCTAACATTTCTTATGGCTACTTTTGATTCTTCACTTCTTTGTTTAAGGAGTTTTACGACGTTTTTTCTAGTTTCTTCAGTCATTGGTGGTATATTTATTCTAAGCCTATCTCCTTCAATTTGAGGTGTTACACCTAAATCAGATGTTTGTATACCTTTTGAAATTAGTTCAAGAGCAGATTTATCCCATGGCTGAACTATTAAGCTTCTTTGATCTCCTACCGAGATTTGTGAAAGTTGATTAAGAGGCATATTTGAACCATGATAATCTATCTTTATATTTTCAAGAAGATTTGTAGTGGCTCTACCTGTTCTTATAGATTTAATGTCAGATACGAAGAATTCACAAGATGAAGTCATCCTATCTGAACATTGATTTAATATTTCTGAGAGTTCCATATTTTATATTTTTTTTTTATTATAATAACTAAGTTATTTTTGGTGTATATATTTTGGTACCTACTTTTTCACCCGATATAACCTTAAGTAAATTGTCTGGTTTAAATAAATCAAAAATAACTATTGGTAAATTATTATCCATACAAAGTGTTAATGCTGTTGAATCTAAAGCTTCAAGTCTTTTACTTAATGCTTCATGATGAGTTATTTCTGATATTTTCTTTGCTGATTTATTTTTGTTTGGATCCGAGTCATACATTCCATCAACTCCGTTTTTTGCCATAACTAAGATATCAGCGTTAATTTCTACAGCTCTTAAAGCTGCTGCAGTATCTGTTGACATAAACGGATTACCAGTACCTCCAGCAAAAAGAACAAGCCTCCCTTTTTCTAGATGCCTAATTGCTCTCCTTCTTATATATGCTTCAGCAACTGAAGGTAGGTTTAATGCAGATTGAGTTCTGACTTCTATTTGATTTTTTTCAAGCTCGTCTTGAAGTGCCAGTGCATTCATTATTGTTGCAAGCATTCCAGCATAATCTGCAGTAGATCTGTCCATTCCTCTTTTTTCGAATTCAGCACCTCTCCAAAAATTTCCACCTCCAGCTACAATAGAAACCTGGGCATTTATTTTGGATACTTTTTTTATTTCAGTAGCAATAGTTTTTAGAACTTCACTATCTAAACCAAATTCTTGATCACCTTTTAACGATTCACCACTAAGTTTTAATACAATTCTTTTAGGTTTATTAACTTCCAATTTCAAACCTATGAATCTTCATAATCACAATATTCTCACCAACTTTAGCAGATAATTCTTTTACAACTTCTCCAACAGTTTTAGAACCATCTCTGATATATTGCTGAGATTCTAAAATTTCATCATCGTTTAAGTCTTTATCTTCATCTTTCGATATTGCTCTAGGATTCATAGCAGCAACTTGCATAGCTATTTCTTTTGCACATTTAGTAAAATCATCTGTTCTAGCAACAAAATCAGTTTCACAAGACAATTGAACCATAGATCCGATTCTTCCGCCGGTATGAATGTAGGATTCTACTATACCATTTTCTGTTGCTCTACCAGATCTTTTTTCAACTGAGGCTAATCCTTTTGCGGTCAGTAATTCAACAGCTTTATCTACATTACCTTCTGATTCTTCGAGCGCTTTTTTTGCATCCATTATTCCTGCACCTGTAGAATCTCTAAGTTCTTTAATTTGTTTTGCTGTTATTTCTGCCATTTAAATCTCCAAAAAATTTGATTTATTTTTCTGAATCTTCTTCTTCTGTTGAAGAATCTGTTTTAGTTTTTTTTGATGTTTTAGTTTTAGATTCTAACTTCTCTTCAGCCTTAGAAGATTTTTCCTCTACCTTCTCTTCAGCCT
>CETG01145522.1_pt1 | contig 58680 bp, 60 predicted proteins | sample 361471 | NCBI WGS metagenome assembly CETG01 (sample SAMEA2622696, study PRJEB7988) | marine metagenome | isolation source: saline water (ENVO:00002010), including | reverse complement strand
GGCTCGACTTCCTCCTCTTCTTGTGGAGGTAATTGAATTGATCTTGGAATAATAACCAATTTAACTGCCACCTTAAGATCCTCAGCATTGACCTCATCACTACCTCTTAATGCTGCATGTGCTTTCGCTACTCTGACAGCAAATAATTCGGGTCTATGACCTTCAACCCTTCCTCGAATTGACTCATTTACTAGATACGAAATTTGTTCAGAAGTAATTTTTACATCAACCAACCATTGCCTTGCTAGTAACAATTGAGTTGACAAGGCCTCCGTCTCTTTAGCCCATTTATCTAAAAACTCTTTACTATCATTTCCATATGATATTGCAGAATCAGCTATTGAAACTCTTTGCTCAGATTGCATTAATTGATCAGCCGAAAGTACTATCGCAAATCTATCTAAAACATGATCTCTTAAATTACCTTCCTCAGGATTATATGTGGCAATTAGAAGCGTATCACAAGGATGTGAGAGACTAAGACCTTCTCTTTCAATTCGGTTTATACCACTACCAGCTGTCGCCAATAATAAATTGACTATTCCTTCATCTAGTAAATTAATATCATCTACATATAACACTCCTCTATGTGCCTCGGCCAATAATCCAGGTAAAAAAACTTTTTGACCAGAATCTAAGGACGCACCAACATCAATTGAACCTACAAGTCTGTCTTCAGTAATACCTATAGGTATTTGAATAAAAGGTGTTTGAATAACTTTACTGGGCAATGGATCACTGTCTTCTGTATGATTATCTAACTTAAATTTTTGAACTAAATTTCCTGTATTTTCATCCCATGAGTCATAATTTAGTGGATCAAGATTTTTACTAATTGGCTTAAAAGAAAATTCTGGTAAATTTAATTTGCGAAACATTAAATCTGAATCTAATATCTCAATCGGAGGCAAAAGTGCATGCAATCCTCTTGCCAAAACAGATTTACCTGTCCCTCTTCCTCCCGCAATAAGTACACCGCCTAATCTGGGATCAACTGCTGCTAGGAGAAGAGATAATTTAAGAGAACCATGTCCAATTATTGCGGCTAAAGGAAACTCCCTTTTTGCAGATTGAACGGCATTATGATCCATATGGTAGTGATTTCCTGATTTTGCAATGTTAGTACTTCTCTCCATAAAATTTACTCATATTGCGAACTTAAGTTGTTTTTTTATTTGAGAATGTCATTTTTCAATTCTTTTAAATCAGATACCTTGGCTATTTCTCTTGGATCAAATTTACCAAGTGCGATAGGTAGCCCATTCAACACCATTATAAATTTAAGACCTATCATAGAAGAAACTATTTGCACTTGGATCAAAAAAAACAATTTCGAAACCTTTAACGAAGATTCTAAGAGAAATAATCTTAGATTTATGTGGTCCCCTTTATTTAATACGGAACCAATAGAAGTTAACTATAAACAACCTGATTTTATAAATACTGTTCTAATTATTCAAGGCAAATTACTCCAACCCCCTTGCAAAGAAAGCGCGCTACTTCTCTTAAATGAATTTAAAAATTTAGAAATCTTTTATGGAAGAAAAAAATCAGATCAGAACCTTGAGCACTCTCCCAGAACGCTAGATATAGATATACTTTGGTGGGGAAACCTGCAAGTATCAAATCATGAGTTAACTATTCCTCATTCAAGATTATTTACTAGAAACTTTGTAATAACTCCAATATCAAAAATATTAGAGAGGACACAACCTATCCAAGCACTTCAGTCACCAAAAGGGTGGGAAACAGACACTATAATAAAAAAATTATAATGATTTTTATTATTATAAAATCAGTTTATTTAAAAACACTCAATGGCACCTTTACCTAATTCAGAAAAATATAAATTATTAGAAAATATTTCAGAATTAAAGGCAAGAAAACTATCATTTGAAATAAATAAAATACAGCTACCTAAAGGACACTGTGGGAATTATGGGATTATCAAGCATCCTGGAGCCGCTCTGGCAGTCCCAATCAATGATAAAGGAGAGATAATTATTCTTAACCAGTATAGATTTGCAATTCAATCACGTATTCTTGAATTCCCAGCAGGCACATTAGAAGAAGGAGAAAATCCTTTATCAACTATCAAACGCGAACTTGCTGAAGAGTCTGGGTTTACTGCCAAGAAATGGGATGAATTAGGATTAATGATTCCATGTCCAGGATATTCTGATGAAAAAATTCACTTGTTTCTTGCAAGAGATTTAGAGGAATTATCTGAGATACCAAAAGGTGATGAAGACGAAGATATTGAAGTACTAAGAATGACTCCTGAAAAATTAAATTCTATTATTTCAAGCGGCAAAGAAGCTTTAGATGGTAAAACAATTTCAGCATGGTTCAGAGCATTGCAATTTCTTAATCTAAATGAGAGATAAAACAGCCATTTTTTGGCATAGAAGAGACCTTAGAATTAGTGATAATTTAGGATTATCTAAAGGGATATCAACTACAAATTTATTAATAGGTATTTATGTAATAGATACGATTTTCTATAAAAAAAACCTAGCTCCATATCCTCTATCAAAATATAGATTATGGTTCTTAAAAGAAAGTCTAATTGAATTAGAAAGATGCTGGAGAAATGCTGGAAGCCGACTTTTAATTTTAAAAGGAGAACCAACAAAGATTATTCCGCAAATCGCAGATTTACTTAAAACTGATCTAGTAATATGGAATCAAAATATAGAACCATACGAATTAAAAAGAGATCAACAAATCAAAGACAACCTTTTAAAATTAAATATCAAACCGAATGAATACTTAGACCATCTATTGATTAATCCGAACTTAGTAGAAACTATTAATGGCAACCCGTATACAAGATTTACGCCCTTCTATCAAAATATTATAAATAAAATTGATAATATAGAATCTAAAATTCCTATAGTAAATTCTAGCAAGTTTAAAGCAATAAATTTCATAAAAGAAGAAGTAAAAAATAAATATAAAGAATTATTTTCTGAGATTAAATCTCAAGAAAATTTAGCTAATTTAATTGATAATAATGAATTTAATAAATATAATTTATGTCCTTGTAAACCAGGAGAAGAAAATGCAAAATTGCAGTTAAACGAATTCTGTAATTCAGGTAAAATTTATCACTATAACAATAACAGAAATATTCCCTCCATTGAAGGAACTTCATTCCTAAGCGCTGCTTTAAGATTTGGGACTATAAGCATTAGAGAAGTATGGAATAAATCTAATGAATTAAAGTTAAACAAAAATAATTCAAAATCAAATGAATCAATAAAAATATGGCAAAAAGAACTAATATGGAGAGAATTCTATCAACATGCAATTATTAATTTTCCTGAATTAATTAATGGAGCATATAGAGAAAAATGGAAAAATTTTCCTTGGCTAAATAATAGTAATTTCTTAGATGCCTGGAAAAAAGGTTTGACGGGAATACCTATAATTGATGCATCCATGAGGCAATTAAATCAAACCGGGTGGATGCATAATAGATGTAGAATGATAGTTGCCTCATTCCTTGTAAAAGACTTAATTTGTGATTGGAGATTAGGTGAAAATTATTTTATGAAATATTTAGTTGATGGTGATCAAGCATCTAATAATGGCGGTTGGCAATGGAGTACTAGTAGTGGAATGGATTCAAAACCTTTAAGAATCTTTAATCCCCATACTCAATCATTAAAATTTGACAAGTATGCAAAATATATCAAATATTGGGTACCAGAATTAGAAAATATTAACCCAAATGATATCTTGTCTGGAGAAATTTCTAATATCGAAAGACGAGCATATCCTAAAGCAATAATTAATCATAAGAGTCAACAAAAGTTATTTAAGTCGATTTATGCTACTTTATAATATTCAATGATATTATTATCAATAATATCATTGAATTTAGTAATGACATAATCCTGCTCCTCATTATTCATTTCAGGAAATATTGGCAAACTAAGTACTTCCTGACATATTTTTTCAGTTATTGGTAGAGGTATCTTTGAACAATTAAAATTATCATAGGCAGGCTGCAAATTAATTGGTCTTGGATAATAAATTATTGTGTTTAATCCTTCTAACGTAAGCTTATATTTAACCCAATTCCTAAAAGAAGGATTATCTTTAAATTCAATATTAAATTTATCTTTAACATTATTATTAATTCTCTTATTATCTTCTAGCCTTAAAACATATTGATTAAAAGTAGATTGACAACTATTACTGATCATCTTAGGTAAGAGTACATGATTATTTTTTGTAAGTTTTAAATTATAATTATATGCAATTGACTTACGTTTCTCTATCCAATTATTTAAATGTGGCAATTTAACATTTAAGATTGCAGCCTGTATTGCATCTAATCTACTATTATAACCAAAATCATTATGTAAATATCTTTGTGGCATTCCATGCATAGATAACTCCCTTATTTTGATCGCAATTTCTTCATTAGAAGTTGTTACGGCTCCTCCATCTCCAGCTGCACCGATATTTTTTGTAGGGAAAAAACTAAAGCAACCCACATCTCCCCAACTCCCAACCTTTTTGTTGTTCCATTCTGATCCTGAAGCCTGCGCACAATCTTCAATAACTTTAAGATTATATTTATTGGCTATATTCATTAATTTTTGCATATCAACGGATCTTCCAAACAAATGAACAGGAATAATAGCTTTAGAAGAACTAGTTATAGCTGTTTCTATCAAATCAAGATTCATTAAAAAATCATCAGAATTAATATCAACAAAAACAGGAACTGCTCCTACATTAGAAATTGCCTCAGCAGTAGCAAAAAAACTAAATGAAGAGGTAATAACTTCATCTCCTTTACCAATACCCAAAGCTCTCAATGAGAGCACTAATGCATCAGTACCACTATTGCAACCAAGAGTATAATCAGTTCCTATAAACTCAGAAAAAGAATTCTCAAACTTAAGTATTTCTTTCCCTCCAATATAATGACCACTCTTAAGAACATTCAAAACTGCTTCTTCTAGCTCCTCGCCAAGATTAGAAAGTTGTTTTTCAAGAGAGAAAGGAGGAGGTATTTGCATATTTACAAAAAAGTTTAAAGAGGAAATGTTCTTGAAGTTGATAATTTACTAAACAAACCAATTAGGTTCCTCACCAGGATGCCACTTAATATTGCAACCTATAGATGGTTTTTGATCAGCAGATGGGGCTTTATCTGATAATACACAATTAATAGCATTTCTTACATCTAAACCTGATGGAGTTATATTGTTACCGGGACGGCTCTCATCAAATTGACCTCTATAAACAAGTTGATGATTATTATTTGAGAAATAATCAAATAAATAAAATTCAGGAGTACAAGCTGCTCTTAACTCCTTTGCAAGACTTTGTTCTTCATCAAATAAATAAGGGAAGGTCCATTGATTAGATTTATACTGATTTTCCATAAATTCTGGTGCATCTTGAGGATGCGTTTTAAGAGAATTAGATGAGACAGCTATAAATTGTATATATTCTTTAAAATCTTTCTCCAACTTAGATATTTCCGATTCTAATAATTTTACAAATGGACAATGCGTACAAATGAGCATAATCAGAATAGGTTTACTATCAAGACTTGTACTTAAAAAGTTACTTTGTTGCTCTTTTTCCTTAAAACAGGAGGATATATCCTTTAACTCAAATATGGGGAGAATTGTTCCTAATGGAAGCATTGTTGATTGAGTTCTAGACATTAAAAAAAACAAATCTATTTAAATAATGATCTAAAAAAATTATTTTTTGATGTTTAATGCTCAAAATGTCAACATTTGTACTGTAAGTTGGACAATTAGGTATTATTAAAAAAAAAAGTATGTTACTTAATCTCTCTGGTAAGAAAATACTAGTTACTGGTATTGCCAATAATCGTTCTATTGCTTGGGGTATAGCTCAACAACTTTCTAGCGCTGGGGCAGAACTTGGAATAACATTTCTTCCAGATGAAAAAGGTAAATTTGAAAAAAAGGTAAAGGAACTAACTTCTACTCTAAACCCTAGTTTATTTCTACCTTTAAACGTGCAGAATCAAGAGCAAATACAAGAAGTTTTTAATACAATATCTTCTGAATGGGGATCATTAGATGGATTAGTTCATTGTCTAGCATTTGCTGGAAGAGATGAGCTTATAGGGAATTATAGTGATACAACTGCCGAAGGATTTTCCAGAGCCTTAGAAATAAGTTCTTATTCTCTAGGTTCTCTATGCAAATATGCAAAACCAATATTGAACAAAGGAGGAAGTGTAATAACGCTTACTTATTTAGGTTCAGAGCGAGCTATACCGAATTACAATGTAATGGGTGTCGCCAAAGCTGCCTTAGAAGCCTCTGTAAGATATTTGTCTGCCGAGCTGGGCTCAGCCAATGAAATAAGGGTTAACGCTATTAGTGCAGGACCAATTAGAACTTTAGCTAGCTCCGCTATTGGAGGAATATTAGATATGATTCATAATGTTGAAGAAAAAGCACCTTTACGGAGAACAGTCACTCAAAAAGAAGTTGGGAATACTGCAGCATTTCTTTTAAGTGATCTTTCAAGTGGAATTACAGGTCAAACAATTTTTGTAGATGCTGGTTATTGCATCAATGGAATGTGATTTATAAATTTATAAATAGAATCTAAAAGTGAGCTAAATTTCAATGAAACGTCAAGGAAAAATCAAAAGGATTACAAAAGAAACCAACGTATCTGTTTTTTTAGATATTGATGGAAATGGACAATCAAATATTAATACTGGTATTCCTTTTTTAGATCATATGATTAATCAGATATCCAGTCATGGACTTTTTAATCTAGACATAAAGGCTAAAGGGGATATTCATATTGATGACCACCATACAAATGAAGATGTAGGTATAGCGATTGGACAAGCTCTTTCTAAAGCACTAGGGGATAGGACAGGGATTGTTAGATTCGGTCATTTTGTAGCTCCTCTAGACGAAGCTTTAGTTCAGGTGTCTTTAGACTGCTCTGGTAGACCACATTTAACATATAATTTAGAAATACCTTCAGAAAAAATTGGGTCTTATGATACTGAGTTAGTAAGAGAGTTCTTTATGGCAATAGCAAATAACAGTGGAATGACGCTTCATCTCAATCAACTAGATGGTCAAAATTCTCATCATATAGTTGAGGCATCTTTTAAATCTTTTGCAAGGGCTCTTAGGATGGCTACAGAAATTGATCCAAGAAGATCAAATGATATTCCTAGTTCAAAAGGAGTGTTAGAAAATGCACAAAATTAATATAGAATTTTTTATTAGCTAAAACCACAGATGCTTTAATTTTTAGCGAAAATAGATTAAAAAATCAGTGCGAAAAACTATTACCCAGAAAAATAATACTAAGAATTTTTCCTTAATTCAGGAAGACTGGTCTAGTGCATTTCAAAATGTTGATAAGGAATTACAAAAACTTCCTTTAAAATTAATTAAAGGAGAAAAGATAAAGTCTCTTAAAGGTACCTTATATAGAAATGGACCAGGGCAACTGGAGCGAGGGGGGCAATGGGTTCATCATCCTTTTGATGGTGATGGGATGATTTCAGCTATAGCATTTAATAATGGTGAAGCTAATTTCTCTAATAGATTTGTAAGGACTAAAGGATGGCTAGAAGAAAATAAATCCGGAAGATTTTGCTATAGAGGGGTATTTGGCACTAAAAAGCCTGGGGGGGTTATCTCTAACGCTCTTGATCTTAGATTAAAAAATATAGCCAATACTCATGTAATAAAGTTAGGTAATAATTTATTAGCATTATGGGAAGCGGCAGGACCTCATGCCTTAAATCCAAATAATCTCGAAACAATTGGACCAACCACCTTGAATGGAGTCCTAAAAAAAAATGAGCCTTTCAGCGCTCACCCTAAAATTGATCCAGGACATCACAATTCAAAAACGTTAGTTACTTTTGGGGTAACGGCAGGACCAACAAGCAGAATTAGATTAATGGAATTCTCTGAGGACGGAGAATTATTAGCTGACAAACAAGAAACCTTTAAAGGGTTTGCCTTCTTGCATGATTTTGCAATTACACCGAATTGGGCAATATTTCTGCAAAATTCTATTGATTTTAATCCAGTTCCATTTGTTCTTGGATCAAAAAGTGCGGCTCAATGTCTAAGTTCATCATCTACTAAAAATGGTAAATTCTGGCTAATACCTAGAGAAAATGGTAGATTTCGAGGGGAATCGCCCAAGATTTTTGATGCTCCTTCAGGTTTTGTTTTTCACCATGTAAATGCTTTTGAGACAAATAATGAAATTATTATCGATAGTATTTTTTATCAAGATTTCCCTTCTATAGGACCAGAAGAAGATTTTAGAAAAATTAATTTTGAAGAATATCCAGAAGGTAAACTCAAAAGATCTACCATAAATATATTAAATGGGTCAATTAACTTAGAATGCTTAAGCCCGCAATGCTGTGAGTTCGCTATGGTTAATCCAAGCAAATTAGGCTCCAAACCAAAATATTGTTGGATGGCATCAACTAATAAGAAAACTGGAAATGATCCTCTTCAATCAATAAAAAAATTAAATTTAGAAAATGGTATGAGTACATACTGGTCAGCAGGGCCAAGAAGCTTTGTAAATGAGCCAATAATGATTCCCGTGTCTTCCTCTAGTCCAGAAGATGAAGGATTTGTTCTTACATATGTATGGAATGGTGAAAAAAAACGTACAAATTTAGTAATTTTAGATGCCAAAGATTTAACTGAAAAGGCTATTTATGAACTTCCTATAGCAATTCCTCATGGGTTGCATGGGAGTTGGGTCGAGAACTAAAAGCTATACCCCTCCAAATATGGAATCTAATATAGGTAATATTTTTTTTAATGCTTTGTTTCTATGGCTATAATTTTTTTTAGTTTCTAAATCCATTTCTGCATAAGTTAAAGATGTTCCTTTTACTTGAAAAATAGGATCATAACCAAAGCCATTATCCCCCTTCGGATAAGTGGTGATCTTACCCTCACATTTTGCTTCTACTTGACCAATTATTTCTCCAGAAGGTGAGGCAATGGATATATTAGCTACAAAAAAAGCTGACCTATTCACTGAATCAAGCATTTCTCTCAGAATTCTTTTAATTCTAAGCTCATCATTCTCTGCATATCTTGACGAGAAGACTCCTGGACGCCCTTTTAAACAATTAACACATAAGCCTGAATCATCAGCAATTGCATAGCTCTTAGTAATCTTTGAGATATACCTAGCCTTAATTCTAGAATTATCTGCAAAAGTTTTCCCTGTCTCTTCAATATTTATATTATTTGGTTGCATCCTAATATCGCAATTAAGATGACTCAACAAAGATTGAAATTCTTTTATTTTTCCTAAATTAGAACTTGCTATAAAAAGTATTTTCGCCATTTAATGATTTTCCAAAAAATTATTAATTAGATTTTTTGCCCAATGTAAATTCTCATTTAAATCTTCAATAGTTTTTGCTTCACAATATAATCTCAGAAGAGGTTCTGTTCCAGAGAATCTAAATAAAATCCAATGTAGATGGTCAATTCTTAACTTTATTCCATCAAGATTAGTCACATTTTGAACACCTTTCATTTGAATAATATCAGGTAAAGAATTCTTCAAATATTCTTCAAACTGATCTCTTTTATCTAATCTTTGAAAATCAAAATCAATTCGTTCATAAAAACTTTCACCATACTCTTTATTGATTTCTTCCAAAAGAAAACTAAGAGGTTTTTCTCTTTTAGAAATGATATCTAGTAATAAAATAGCGGTATATATAGCATCTCTTTCTGGTATATGTTCTCCAAAACCAATCCCTCCTGATTCTTCTCCTCCTATTAATACTTTTTCGTTTAACATCTTAGAAGCAATATATTTAAATCCTACTGGAGTTTCAAAAACATCTAAATTATTTCTTTTGGCAATTAAACTCATCAAATCAGAACCGCTAACTGTTTTTAATACTATGCCTTTATTAACTCCTAATTTTACTAAGTTATGAATTAGTAAAGGCATTAAAACTTGAGTACTGCAATACCTGCCAGTTTCATCAATAACAGCTATACGGTCTCCATCTCCATCAAAAATAATTCCTATTGATGAAATATTTTTAAAACATTTTTCTTTTACTTTATTTATTATTTCTTTTACATTTGGTTCTATTGGTTCTGGAGAATAACCACCAAAAAGAGTATCTCTTTCTAATCTTATTTCTTTAACCAAAGAAGCATTATATTCCGCACATAAATCAGTCATATAACCGGAAGCTGAACCATACATTGAGTCAATTATAATTTCTGAATAAATATTTTTGATAGTAGTTAAGATATGATTTATATTAAACTTTTTCTTTAGATGCTCAATATGCCCTAATCTTATATCTATTAATTTACTAGACTCACTTTTAATATAAATTTGATTATTTAAAAAGATTCTCCTTTCAACTGATTCTGTAAAATCTCTATCTACTGAACATCCCTGGAAATCCTTTATTTTCAGCCCCAACCAATTATATGGATTATGACTTGCAGTTATAATAATTGCTCCTAAGGCCTTTTCTTTAAGAACTGACAAACTACAAGAGGGAGTAGTAACAGCTGTCTTAGCTAAATAAGGTTGAAGACCAGATCCACTAACTATATCAATGACTGAACATGCAAATTCTTCTGCCATAAATCTTCGGTCATAACCAATAATGATTTTCTTAGATTTTGCAAATTGCATATGCCTAAATTTAAACTCTTCACAAGTAGCAAAAACAGCTTTCACAAGATTATCTAGAGTAAAATCGACTCCTATAACTCCTCTCCAGCCATCAGTACCAAATTTAATATTATTTAAACTGCTATCTAACTTTTTAACTTTCATTATCTTTAAAAATGATTTTCCCTAATATAAAAGTTTTAGTTGTTATATTAACTATATTAAAAGATTTATTAAAAGAAAAAATTCATTTTGAATAATCGTGATTTAAGAAACTGGATTAGGAATAAGAAGAAAGATAGCTTTAAAAGAATTAATTATATAAATGACTTTAAATGGTTATGCCATAGATCTATTTATTATAATAGACAGAAATTTATTTACAAAAAATTAATAAAAGAGAATTATGGCAAAGGTTTAGCAGGATGTATCTCAGGACAGGAATATGTGATTGGGGTCAAGATAAAAGGATCTCTTTTAAAAGGCTTAAAGGCAGAGTCAGACCCTTATTTATTAATAAAGCAGAATGGCAAGAGTATCTTTGGGAATTATTATTATGTTCCAGCTGTCTCTCTTATAACAAAAAGGATAAGGAAAGAAGATATATTTGATATAACTCTAACAATTTTATTATTAGAGAAAATGCAACATGCAAAAATTAATTTTGGGATCAGCTACTATTATATTTCTGGCAATATAAGAGCAAATAAATACTACATAAGTAATAAATTAAGAAAATCTGTGATTAAAGAATTTAATAAATTAAATAAGTATTATATACAAGCTAAAAACCTAGGAGATAATACTATCTATTCATCAATTCCTATAATTAATAAAGAAATTATTCCTAAAAAAAAGGAACTAAATCAATATGATTTAATCAACATAGATGGTATAGGGGAAAGGAGAAAAGAGTTACTTATAAATAATGGAATATCTAATAGTTTGTTACTATCTAAAATTAATCCTGATAAATATGAAACAGTATTTAATGATATAGGTATCATTAATAAAGAGTTGATTTATTCTATTGTTAGACAAGCAAAAGTTAATGATTCTTGTATTCCCTTAAGAATTAATAAGAATAAATCGATAAAGCATATAAATAATTATAATAAGATATTAATTCTTGATATAGAATCAGATCCAGATGAAAGATTAGATTTCTTATACGGATTTTTAGAATTAGAAAAAGATAGTAATTCCAGCTGGGATATGGCGAATTATAAATATGAACCTATTTTTAATTTAAATAAAAAGAATCCGCAAAACCTATGGACAAATATCCGTAAAAAATTAAATAGTAAAAATAAATTTTTAATTATACATTTTGGAGAAACTGAATCATCATCAATAAAAGGTTTAGCTAGAGCCAATAATTTAAAAGAAGAAGAGATAAATAATATTCAAAGTAGATTAATTGATATTCATTCTCATATAAGAGAAACTTGGATTTTACCCGTAAAGAATTATACTTTAAAAAGTATAGCTAAATTCAGTGGGTTTGATTGGAGTCAGAAAAATGTTGATGGAGCAAAAGCACTATTATGGTGGAGAGTAGTACAAACTGCTAAGATCGAAAGGATAAAAGAAAGGAATATAATCAAAATAAAGAAATATAATAAGGATGATTGCTTAGGAACTTGGGAAATAACAAAATGGCTTTTAAACAATGAATAATATTAAGTAATATTTGGGACAAAACCTATTGGAATATTTAATTTAATGTCACCTAATTGCTTAGAAAATACTTTCTGAATATTTAAGAAATTTCTTTTTATAAATGCAAACCCATGAATACTATTATTAACATAAATGCTAGATATGATGTTACCAATCTTAACTTGATCTTTACTAGAAATAAAAAGATCTATTTCCGTATAATTAATATCAGATGAACTCGTATCAAGTGTTTCCCAAGATCTTATTTCTTGTCTTAAATAATTAGCTCTATTTAATCTAGAAAGTTTCTCTTGTCCTAGAAAACATCCTTTATTAAAATCAATTAAATCAGATAAACCAATCTCAAAAGGATTATATTTACCAATATTATCTGATGTTATATCAATAATACCTTGTGAATTTTTCCAAAGAATTAGCTGCTCTTTACTTGCCTTCTCATAATTTTCTAGAAGAGTATTCTCATGAAACTTATTATCAAATTGATAATAAGGAAATATTTTCCTCCAGGAATCATTATAATCAATTACCTGCTGTCTCAGGATATACTTAATAGGCTCTAAATCAACATTATCTGAGGGGAAAATCATATTTGAGAAATAAGAACTTAATAGATTAATATCACCAGAAATTGATATTAATCTCGCACAATCTTTTGAAAAGCTAATTTCTAAAACTGCTGTCAAATTCCCCAAAGGATCTAATAAGCAAGATGTATGAATCTTATTATCAGGAATATTTAAAACATTAGTGGATAATTGCCCATTAAGAAATTTACGAACATCTTTACCTCTAATAAACAAGACTGGAAATTTCTCAGACCATAATAATTTTTTATTAATCATAACTAATTAACATTTCCATAAGAAGCAATCAATTCTTTTATTGAAAATAAACTGATTAAATTAATCTTAGATTTTTGAAAAAGTTCTTTACCACCTTCTTCTCGATCTACAATGCATAAAACAGTATTCACAATAAATCCTTTACGCCTAAGTTCATCTACGACCTGAGAAGAAGACCCTCCTGTAGTAACTACATCTTCTAAAACAGTAACTAGAGTTCCTTTAGGAATAGATGGTCCTTCTATCCTCGAATTAGTTCCATAGCCTTTAGTTGCCTTCCTAACAATCAAACCATCCATCTTTAGTCCTTGTTCATGAGCAGCCATAATTACGCCACTCACAAGGGGATCAGCGCCAAGAGTTAGTCCAGCGACCACATGAACTCCTGACTCAACTTTATTCAGTAACAAATAACTTATTAATGACAAGCCATTACTATTCAAGGAAACTGGCTTGCAATTAACATAATGATTGCTTTTTTTACCTGAAGCAAGCTTAAAGTCTCCTTGGCGATATGCACTTTCAGTTAAAAATTTTAAAAGTTCTCCTCTTCTCTGAATCAAATCCATGTTATTAAGAAATCAATAAAAAATCTAAATCTATATACCCATAACATTATCTAATAAGGTATCTTTTGAAATATTATTACTTAGGTATCATCAAATTAATAAGGTATTTTACAAATACTTTTTAAGGGGGTGTAGCAATCTGGTGAATGCAGCGAACTCATAATTCGCCTTAGGCGAGTTCGATCCTCGCCACCCCCACTAATTTCAATGATGACTTTAATCTTTTTCTTAGTTCTATTAATTTTTCCAGCTTTTTTTGCAGCCAGCGAAATTGCTATATTAATGATTAGACCTAGCAGGGTGCTAAGGCTTATTGAGGAAAGGAATAAAGCTGCCAATTCAATACTTAATTTACAGAGAAGGTTAAGGTCTACCTTAATGGCAGCTCAATTTGGTGTCACAATTTCTCTTATAGCTATTGGATGGTTAGGGAATGGAATATCCGAAGGATTATTAAATAAAGAATTTGAAAATATATATTTATATAAAACACTAGATTTATTATTCTTCTCAATAATTGTAATTACTGTAACTTTGCTAGCTGGTTTAATTCCCAAAGCAATTGTATTAAGTAAACCTGAAAAGGCGGCTTTAGAGATATCAGGCTTCTTTGAAGCAGTAGTAAAAGGTATGAAACCTATCACTTCCTTATTAGAAATACTTGCAACCTCTTTATTGAAAATCTTTGGATTAAATACACAATGGGCTTCTTTGAAATCTGGTCTCTCCGCAGGTGAATTAGAAACTCTTATAGAAACTGGAGGTGTAACAGGTCTTAAGCCAGATGAAAAAAATATTCTTGAAGGAGTGTTTGCACTAAGAGATACCCAGGTTAGAGAAGTTATGATCCCGAGATCAGAGATGGTTACTCTCCCAAGGAATGTTACGTTTTCACAATTAATGAAAAAAGTTGATGAAACAAAGCATGCCAGATTCTTCGTACTTGGAGAATCATTAGATGAAGTACTAGGTGTTTTAGATCTAAGAATTCTGGCAAAGCCAATTTCAAGAGGGGAAATGCAAGCGCATTCATCTCTAGAGAATCATCTCTTGCCAGTAACCAAGGTTATTGAAACATGCTCATTAGCCGAGATTTTACCCCTTGTGATTGATGGAAACCCATTTTTACTTGTAGTAGATGAACATGGAGGCACAGAAGGGCTTATAACAGCCGCTGATTTGACAGGAGAAATAGTTGGGGATGATATAGAAACAAATAGCAATGCAAAGATGCTTAGACAAATAGCCAGTTTTCCGGAGAAATGGTCTGTAGCTGGAAAACTTGAGATAATCGAACTTAATAAAAAATTAAGTCTAAAAATCCCAGAATCAGAAGATCATCATACATTAGCAGGCTTTTTATTAGAGAAATTTCAAGATGTTCCAAAGATTGGAGATGTAATTACTTTCAATAATAATCATTTTGAAATCATCTCAATGTCTGGACCCAGGATAGATAGGGTAAAAATAATTCTTCCAAAAAATTAACTTTTGGGCAATGATGACCGATAATTATGAATAACTGCTTTTTTTAGAATGAATCCAGCCTCTTTGCCTGTAAAGGTTGGCGTTATTGGTATAGGCAACATGGGATGGCATCATGCACGCGTTTTAAGTCTTCTCAAGGATGCGGAATTAATAGGTGTAGCAGATCTGGATGAAGAAAGGTGCAGTCTTGCCACTAGTCAATTTAAATGTAAATGGTTTAAAGATTATAAGGAGCTATTAAAGAACGTTGAAGCAGTTTGCGTAGCCGTTCCTACTCTCCTTCATCACCAAGTTGGCATTGATTGCCTTGCCAGAGGTGTCCATGTTCTAATTGAGAAGCCAATAGCAGCAAATGAAGCAGAAGCTTGTTCCTTAATTGCCGCCGCTAAAAGTAGCAATCGCCTTCTTCAAGTTGGACATATTGAAAGATTTAATCCTGCTTTTAGAGAATTAACCAAGATTGTAAATGGGGAAGAAATTGTTGTTCTAGAAGCAAGGAGACATAGCCCGCACGCAGATAGAGCTAATGATGTTTCTGTGGTAATGGACCTTATGATCCATGATATAGACTTGGCGTTAGAACTTGTAAACTCTCCTGTAATTCAACTGTCAGCGATAGGTGGTAAAAGTAGAAATGGTCCTATTGATTATGTGAACGCAACAATAGGTTTTGAGAATCAAGTCATAGCAAGCTTAATTGCGAGCAAAATGAGTCACAGGAAAATCAGAAGTTTAAGCGCACATTGCAAAAAAAGTCTTGTTGAAACTGATTTTCTAAATCACACTCTACATATCCATAGAAAATCTAATGAATCATATTCGGCTGATCATGGAGAACTTGTATATAGGAATGATGGTTTCGTAGAAGAAGTTAGCACTACATCAATTGAACCTTTATATGCAGAACTGGAACATTTTCTTCAATGTGTCCGAGGGAAAGAAAAGCCAGCAGTGGATGGAGAGCAAGCTTCAAGAGCATTATCAATAGCAGGTCTCATTGAAAATGCAGTAGATCATCCCGGGGAACGGATCTCCTTAGATGAACCTATATAAATAATTGTTAATTGTGACAAAAGATTATTAAAAATCGATTGTTTCTAAACTTATCTAAAACCAGCAGCAGCTTGCCACACAAATACTAATAGGAAGAAGAACAAAGGTATCAAAGGAAGTACATCTACTGTTGGCGCAAAAGCTTTATATGCTTCTGGAAGTTCAGCAAATGTATTTAAAAGTGCAAATGCCATCGAAATTATTGGAATTTATCTTATGACGTTACCACGTATGGCGAGCAATGGAGTCATTTTCCCATGGAGTGAAATCCTCTGAAAAACATCCATCTTGAATTGCCCGAGAAATTGCAGTTGTGAATCTCAATAAATGACTAATATTATGGATACTTATAAGAGTTAAACCAAGAATTTCATTACATCGAAGCAAATGATGTAGATATGACCTTGAATAATTCATACAAGTTTCACATTTACAATCTTTATCAATTGGAGAAAAATCATCTTTAAATCTTGAATTGCGTAAATTCCACCTTTCCCCCTTAACCAAAGCCGTTCCATGCCTGCCTAATCGTGTAGGCATGACACAATCAAAAAGATCGAAGCCGTTAGCCACTGCCAATGCTATTTCTTGTAAAGAACCAATTCCCATTAGGTATCTTGGCTTATCTACTGGAAGCAAAGGAGAAATATATTTAATAACATTATGAATTTCATCTACAGATTCTCCTACACTGACTCCTCCTAATGCAATTCCTGGTAAGTCAAATTGACTAACTATTCTAGCGCTTTCCTCTCTAAGATCCTTATATCTACCTCCCTGAATAATTCCAAAAAGTGCTTGATTATTAGATTGATGGGAATTCACGCATCTTTCTAACCAAATATGGGTTCTCAAAGTAGCCTCCTCAACATCATTCTTCGTTAATTTATGACTTGGACAATGATCAAATGCCATAATTACATCTGCTCCAAGCTTCATTTGAATTTCAATTGATTTTTCAGGCGTAATATCAATGAAAGATCCATCTCTAGGGTTCTGAAAAGTTACACCATGATCATTTATTTGTCTTAATTTAGCTAGACTAAAAACTTGATACCCCCCTGAATCCGTCAAGATAGGTCTGTTCCAATTCATAAATTTATGAATACCCCCTGCTTGTTTAATAATGGATTCATTTGGAAGTAAATGCAGATGATATGTATTAGCAAGTATCATTGAAGCTCCTATATCTATAAGCTGTTTTGAACTCAGACCTTTAACTGTTGCCAAAGTTCCTACTGGCATAAACAAAGGAGTTCTAATTGATCCATGCGTGGTATTAAAAATCCCAACTCTTGCTGAAGTAGTATTGCAATTGTGACTAATTTGGAATGAAAACACTATTTACTAATTTAAAATAATAAATAAAAATTATGTTGATAATATTATACGTTGAGGTTAAATAATAAAAGAGATAAGTCTAATTATTAAATTTAATAGTTTAAAAAATTTAGTAGGAGCTTTAATTTTCTATTCCATCCTACCTAAAATTCCTTTTGTTAATCCATCTTTTAAAAATATTGCTAGATTTGCTCCATTAATTGGTCTAATAATAGGTATTTTTCAGTCTATAATTTTCTTGATTCTAAAAAAACTTTCATGGCCTATAGAATCATGCATCTTCATAACACTTTCATTAGGTATTTTTATTACTGGGGGTTTGCATCTTGATGGGAGTATGGATACAGCAGATGGAATTGCTGCTGGAAAAGAAAAGTTTTATGAAGCAATGAAAGATAGTCGAGTTGGATCATTTGGAGTAATATCATTATTAATAATTTATTTAATACAAATATCAGCCTTATTAAAGCTTGGAGATATGGCTTTTCTTGCTTATCCTATATGTTCTTTCTTTGGTAGAATAAGTCCTTTATTTGCATTAGAATATTTTCCTTTTATCGAAATAGAAGGTATACAAAGCATGCATAAATTAAATTGGAAAGGATTAAAACAAGAATTAATTATATCAAATTTAATAATAATAATAATAATAATAAATATTATACTTATAGAGACTGATCTTAATACAAAGTTTATATATATAATATTATTTTTTGCCTGTTTATTTATAGCTTTCTTTAACAGTATTATTCTTGGTAATAAAATCAAAGGATTTTCTGGGGATTCGCTTGGTGCTTTAGTGGTAAATACAGAAACAAGTATTATGATTTTTTTAGCAGTTTTTTCACCGGTATTTTAAGAAAGAAAGCGTTACCTTTTTCAGGTAAATAATTATTAAAAAGAGAAGGGCTATCTAAAAGCAAAAGTCTGCTATTAATTTTATTCGCTAGTTTTTTGGCTACGAACAATCCAATACCAGTCCCTGAGCTATTTAAGGATTTCTTTCCTCTAAAACCTTTATTGAAAATCTTTTTCTTTTCATCCTCTGGTATCATCTTTCCTTGATCCCAAACACATAAACCATCAGAAGAGATATCTAATCCAATTGTTGATGATTTATCTGAATATATAAAAGCATTTTCTAATAGATTAGCCAATATTTCCGCAATAATAGAATATTCACTTTTTATAGGTACCAAAGTCCAAGTAGGCCATTCCTTGGGACCTTGCCATTTATGCCCCTCTAATTTAGCTCTTGAAGAGCCTCTTTCAACAAGAGGTTCGATAATTTCCTTTATCTTTATTAATTGATCATCATTGAGATTAGGAGGTAATAAAAGTCTATTTCCTTCAAGTGGATTAGGTCTCAAATATAACTCTTCTAATTCCTCAAACGCACCAATATATTTATCAATTTGACTCTGCTCATTTAAAATGCCTTCTACCAAATTTAAATTAGCAGAATCAGGATCTATTTTTTTTAATAACAGTTTTGCATAAGTCCTTAATGCAGCCAAAGGATTTCGCAACTGATGAATAATCATTGATATCTGATCTTTCTGTAAAATTATGCGCTCTAATAATTTTTTTCTTTCTAATTCAATCGAAATACATTGTGCCAAAGAAGTTGCTAATGCTAGTAATCTTAGATCCAGGACATCAGGCCAATCCTTTTCCTCTATTTCTCTTTCTACTCTTAATACACCTATCAAATAGTTATCTTCTTGCAACGGATACCATCTTCTACTGGGTGATGCAGCTTTTAATTCTGGATCTTCATCAACAGGAGGTAATACCATATTATTCTTAGGCCATTGTCCAATAATTTCAAAAGAAGCTTTTGATTTATTAGTAGGCATAGCAACATAAGCCACTAAGTTAATCACCCCTAAATCACAACCAAAACTTTCTAGTTGCTTATCAATCAAATATTTAAATTTTTCTGTTAATTGCATTTTAGTAATGTCTCAAGAAAAAAAGAAAAAGAAATTTCCCAAAAAAGCTTGAAAAATCGAAAAAAAGTATTAAGATTAATGTTAGGCAAAAAATGCCTGGCATAAATGCACGAGAATAACTCAATGCACTAATGCTACATCAGTGGTTGATGGGTCCTCTGAGAGTTTGATTTAAAGATGAGCTGGCTTTGATATAAGTGTTTCATCTTTCTATACCTAGCAACGTTTTTAATTAATAGTTATTAAAGACTTTTCTAGCAATTTAATAAATGTTTTTGGAGTTTGGTTCATGTCAAAAAAAAGAAAGCGGATTAGTCGCAGAAGGCTGGCTGGTCAACGAGTTATGGCACATGTTCCAATTTTTCATATTGAAACAGGAAAGCATAAACCCGTTACGGCAGCTAGAAGATTTATTGCTGAACAAGGCTTAAGTTCCCCTTCGGTATTAAATGTAAGGAGAAATGAACATACTACTGATAGATTCTTTTGGGGAGAAAAAGGTCTATTTAGCGCCCAATACGCTGAGGAGAATCATTTCTTATTTCCTTCTTTAAGAGTGGTAGTAGAATTTATTGGAGAAGAAAAAATATTTGAAGGTCTTGAACTGACAGCTGATGATTGGGAAGAAATAGAAGAATATGAATATGCCTTTGTATAAAATAGGTTAAGTGTTTATTTTTAAAAACTCAATAATCTTATAAATAGTCGATTTATCAATTTCATGAGAACCATCGAAAATATGTTTATGAGTATTTTCATTCTCAACAAGATTACAGAGCTTGTAGAATGCTTTCAATGGGACAACATCATCATATTTGCCATGTGTGATTAATAAAGGGATGGGATTTTTATCTGGTATCCAATTAGGATGAGGATAACCACTACAAGTTATTATCCCAGCCAATGGCAATTTGTATCCAGCGGTAATTGCCATTGCTCCTCCTTGAGAAAAACCCAATAAAAAAGTATCTTCTAATTTAAATTGTTCTTTAGAAAGAGAATTTAATCTCACTATCAAATTATCTACGGAATTTTTTGCTTCATTCCAATCACTGGGAAATAATTTATACCATTGCCTACCCATATTTTGATCTCTAAGACTCGGCGCTCTCAAAGAAATTATTTCTAAAGGCTTATTATATAAAGAAATAATTTCCTTTCCTAATCCAATTAAATCTTCAGCATCAGCTCCCCAACCATGTAAACATACGATCCGATATTTAGCCTTATTTGAGGTTATGGACAAATATTCATTATCATTTAGGAAATCCATTGTTAAATAACTAATTAAAACTATTTTATAGAGTGGGATGAAACCATCAGCAATTTTAAGTGTTTCCAATAAAACTGGAATTATTGAATTAGCAAAAGCACTGGTCAACGAATTTGGATACCAAATTATTTCTAGTGGAGGAACTGCCAAATGTTTGGCAGATGCAAATATTCCTGTCATCAAAGTTTCAGATTTCACTTCTTTCCCAGAAATCCTAGGCGGCAGAGTAAAAACGCTGAACCCTAGAGTACATGGAGGAATTCTTGCTGATAGAAGCAATCCAGATCATATGGTTGATATAAAAGCAAATAATATTGACCTAATTGATCTTGTAGTAGTTAATTTATATCCTTTTAAAGAAGTTACCTCTAATAGTAATTGCTCTTTTAAAGAGGGAATTGAGAATATAGATATAGGCGGTCCTACAATGATAAGAGCAGCAGCTAAAAACAATAAATTTGTTTCAATTTTAACTAATCCAAATCAATATGAATTTTATTTACAACTAAGAAGGAATCAAAAAGAGACTTTTGAAACAAGACTAGAACTAGCCATCAAAGCATTTGAACATACAGCAGATTATGATTCTGCTATAACTCGATGGATGGCAACTCAAAATAATTCTCAAGAAAGTACATGGAATAAATCATTAACATTAATACAAAATCTTAGGTATGGAGAGAACCCTCATCAGGAAGCTAATTGGTATGGATTAAATGATTATGGGTGGGCAACCTCAAATCAAATAAGTGGCAAAGAACTAAGTACAAATAACTTGCTAGATCTTGATGCAGCTTTACTTACGCTTCTTGAATTTGAGGATAAAGAATATAAAGATGAGAATGATTTATGCTTTTCTGCTGTGATAGTAAAACATAATAATCCATGCGGAGTAGCTCAAGGGAATTCATCTAAAGAAGCCTTTGAAAGAGCACTTGATTGTGACAAGATTAGTGCTTTTGGAGGGATAGTAGCCTTAAACAATAAAGTAGATAAAGAAACAGCTTATTCACTAAAGGAAAATTTCTTAGAATGTATTGTTGCCCCTGGTTTTGAAAAAGAAGCTTTAGAAATTCTTCGTGAGAAAAAAAATCTTAGATTACTTCAAATAAATTTTGAAAACTTCCTAAAAAACAAAAACGAAAATATTAAAAGTATTTTAGGAGGCATAATTGTTCAAGATTTAGATTATAAATTTTCATCCAGGAAAACCTGGGAAGTTGTTACTGAAGAAAAACCAGATGAAAATACTATCAATGATTTATGGTTTGCATGGAAAGTTGCCAAGCATGTTAAATCAAATTCTATAGTTTTAGCTAATCAATTAAAAACTATTGGAATTGGAGCTGGACAAATGAACAGAGTAGGTGCAGCCAAAATTGCTTTGGAATCAAATAATTCTATTCCTAGCGGAACTGTCCTTGCTAGTGATGGTTTTTTCCCTTTCAAAGATACGATTGAAATGGCATATAAATATGGAGTGAAATCTATTATTCAGCCTGGAGGTAGTTTAAGAGATAAAGAATCTATTGATTTTTGTAATGAATTCAAAATATCTATGGTTATTACTGGTCAAAGGCACTTTCTTCATTAAAAATAACTAATCATTGTTTAGGGTAATAAGTTATTTTATTTGTTTTTCTAAAAAGCGCTAACCTTCCAGGACCAGCACATAAAAAATATAATGAAATTGCAGCATAAATAAATGACAATTCATATGCATAATTATGAGCTTCAACTACTGCTAATGGGAACCCTTCTAATCCAGTATCTAGGAAATGAAAATAAACAGCAAAAGCCATTGTAGAGAAAAGACCCAGTGAAGATAATCTTGCAAATATTCCAGTAGCAAGTCCTAATGGGCATACAAGTTGAGTGATGGCTGCAGCAAAGGTCCAAACAACAGGATCACCAGGAAGAAATGGGAAATATTTGCCAACAACGAATTCTGCGAATCCATCTGGGTCTTGCAATTTCTCAAGACCATGATGAATCATCAAGGCACAAAATGCTATCCGTAAAATAAAAATTGCTAGCTCAGCTAGTATATTAACTTCTCCATTTACCGAAGGATTAGCAACAACTACCTCTACTCTCTGAGGAGCCTTTGAAACATTCATTTGAGTTGATTCATTAGCCTTCTTATTTTGATAATCTGTCATTTGTATAAATTGATTTACACTATTGTAGGACCTCGAATGCCAAATTGATAAAGAATCATTACTAACTAGCAATGATTAATCTATGATTTAAAACTTTTACTAGTGATATCAACTAGCTTATTAATAACATGCTCAACCACCCTATCTGGTGTCGAAGCACCTGAAGTAATTCCTATATTTATTTTACCGCCCGGTATAAAATCTCTTTCTGTAACAAAATCTTTTTCTAATGGTTTATGAGTAATGGTATTTGTTTCAACAATAATTCTTTCTGGAGTATCAATATGAAATGAGCGAATCCCTTTAGAAATAGCAATTTCTTGAAGATGAGTTGTATTTGATGAATTATATCCACCAATAACTACTAGCATATCTAAAGGTTCATCAACTAAAGAGAACATTGCGTCTTGTCTTTCTTCAGTGGCATCACAAATAGTATTAAAGGCAAGAAAATGATCATTTATTTTGCTGGGACCATATTTTTTCAGCATTGTTGCTTCAAATAATCTACCAATTTCTTCTGTTTCGCTTTTCAACATAGTAGTTTGATTAGCTACTCCAATTCTCTCAAGATCTTTTTCAGGATCAAATCCAGTAGAAAAAGCTTTGGAAAATTTACGTAAAAAAGCTTCTCTTTCCCCATCACCTAAAATATAGTCAGAGACATATCTAGCTTCTTTTAAATCAAATACAACTAAATAGGAACCAGCGAATGACCTAGTAGCCAAAGTTTCTTCATGTTTAAATTTGCCATGAATTATCGAAGTAAAAGTATGTTTCTTATGTTTTTCAACAGTATGCCAAACCTTAGAAACCCAAGGACAAGTTGTATCAATAATGTGGCATTCTTTTTCATGCAATAATTGCATTTCTTGAACTGTTGCACCAAAGGCAGGCAGTATTACAACATCACCATGAGAAACTGCTGAAAAGTCTTTTATTCCGTTTTTCGCAGAAATTATTTTAACATTCATTTTACTTAAATGATTATTAACAGATGGATTATGGATAATTTCATTTGTCATCCAAATGGTTTCTTTTGGATAATGTCTTCTAGTTTCATAGGCCATAGCAACTGCTCTTTCTACTCCCCAACAAAATCCAAAGGATTTTGCAAGCTGAATTTTTAATCTACCTTTTGTATATTGAAATCCATTATCTCTTATAGAAGATATTAATTCACTTTGATAGGCTTGACCTAAGGCCTTTGCTCTCTGAGCTGGTGATTCAAATCCCCTTCGGTTATATCTACCCGAATGTTGTATCGCATGTTTTACAGCTTGTGTGTCCATATCAAATAGGCTACAACAAATTGGTTACATTTAATAGTCTATTGACCAATCATAATAAGCTATTTTTTTAAAAAAATATGGATACTTGAAACAATTACAAATCATCCTAAAGGCTTTAATCCCATCCATGAAACATGATCTTTATTGAATTGATAAGAACAAGGGATAACTTCTAATCCATTTCGAATCCCTAATTTGAGTAATTTGCCATAATCAGGATCGGCTTGATCTCCAGAAATAAAATTTTTCATATCATTTCTAGTAATACAAAACAATAAAACTCCTCTACTATTTGGCATTATATTAATTAATTCCTTGATATGTTTCTGACCTCTTAAAGTTACAGTATCTGGGAATAGGCAAGAATCTCCCTCTACCCAAGTTACATTCTTTACTTCTAAATATATATCTCTACTATCTTTATTGCTTTCATAAGGCTTAAGAACAAAATCAACCCTGCTTTTACCTTCTTTACCATATTTTATCTCAGATCGTATTTCTTTAATTTTCCCCAACTTATCTTTTAAAAGTTGTTTTTCAATTGTTTTCCTAATTAAAGTATTTGCAAAAGAAGTATTCACTCCAACCCAGACAAGATCATTTAAATTATTAACAACTTGAATTTGTTCCAACGTCCAAGATAGTTTTCTTAAGGGCGATGGTGAATATTTCAACCTTACTTTTGAGTCTGAACTCAACAAACCTCTCATTGGTCCAGTATTCGGACAATGAGCGGTCACTAAAGTACCATCTTTGAGTCGAATGTCTGCTAAGAACCTTTTATATCTTTTTATCAAAATCCCTTCATGTAAAGGTGAAAAAGACATCACAACTTGTCCAATCATAAAATTAAACTATTATTCACCTAATTAAACTATTAGATATCACAAAGAATTCTAACTTTCTGTAAGAAAATAATTTATGAATCAATCACTGAAAAGAAAAATATTTAATGTATCTCTAGCAACGACATTAAGCAAATCTTTTGGCTTATTCAGACAGTTAATTATTGCCAGTTACTTTGGAATTGGAATGATTTATGATGCTTTTAATTATGCTTATATAATACCAGGGTTTTTGTTGATAATTATTGGAGGTATAAATGGTCCAATCCACAATGCAATAGTTAGAGTCTTAACTAATGCTAGTGAATCAGAAAGTAAATATATTTTCTCTGCATTAAATACAAAAATTATATGTTTTTTAATATTTCTAGGAATATTTATATTCTTAAATTCGGGGTTACTTATACAGGTTTTTGCTCCTGGGTTAGAAGCTGATACTAGAAATATAGCAATTAAACAACTGCAAATACTTACTCCTTTAGCTCCAATCTCTGGATTACTAGGGATTAGTTATGGAGCTTTAAATGCTAAAGAAGAGTTATTTCTACCTTCAATATCTCCAATCTTCACAAGTATTATTATTATAATTTTTATTCCTATAACAAATATTTATTTTGAAGATTACTTATACAATATAACCTTACTAAGTAAAGATTATATTCTATCTACTACTACTGTAATAGGAGCATTTATACAATGGTTAATATTAATCCCTAAACTAAAAGAACACAAACTATGGAATATTAATATAAGATTTGATTTTAAAAATACTAGAATTAGAGATGCTTTAAAAATAATAATTCCTGGGGTTTTATCAACTTCAATAGGTCAAGTTAATCTGATAGTCGATCTATTCTTTGCTTCAAGTTTCACTGCTGCAGCTGCTGGTTTAGGATATGCAACTTTTTTGACTCAAGCACCTCTAGGCATAGCATCAAACGCTTTAATAATACCTTTACTAACAATATTTGCAAGATTATCTTACAATAAAAATGAGAAGGAACTTAAGGATATATTTGAAAAAGGTTTATTATATATCCTTGGTAGTATGTTCTTTGTTAGTACCATATTTATTTTCCAAAATGAAGAAATTGTTAATCTAATTTATAAGAGAGGATCATTTGATTACGAGGCTGTGGATTTAGTAAAAAAGATATTAATAGCCTATGCATTTGGGATGCCATTCTACTTGTGTAGGGATTATTTAGTTAGACTATATTATTCCATTGGTAATAGCTCTATACCATTTAAAACATCAATTATAGCAATATTTATGAATATCTTTTTTGATTGGCTACTAATAGGAGGACCCACACCATGGGGAAGTAGATTCCCATTTAATTTAGAAGTAATAGGTATTGTAGTTTCATCAACTATAATAAACTTGATTTCATGTATAATTTTATTATCATACTTAAAAACTTTTATTAAAAAAATTAATCTTATTAAATATCTATTTATATTATTAAAGCTAATAATAACTGCAATGATATCTGGAATATTAGCTTATAAATTACCTATAATATTATTAGGGGATATGATAACAAGTAACTCATTATTAACATTTATACTTTCTTCGATCTTATATACAGTATTATTTATAATCTATTCTAATTTATTAAAAGTAAAATTATTTAAAGATAATAAATTATTTTTCTAATTTCATTCTTACTTAATATCTCTATCTTCTTTAATTTGAAGAGGAATTTCAAGCTTATTATCTTTAGACAATGAAGGTCCTTGAACAGATAGATTTTTTGCTTCTATGCCAAATTCTTTAAATGCTGTTTGCATTTCTTGTATTAATGCTTTTTCAACTTGAGCTTCCGCATCAACCACTTTACCAATTAGTCTTTGACCAATTTTACCTAATCGTTCGCGCATAACTTCGCGAGCATTAGTAACTTCAATAAGTAGCACAATAAGAGATTGTAAATAATGCAACATTATCTGCAAACAGAATCAGATAGTACTTATAAATTATTTTTCAATTAAAATGACACACTATTCTAAGACCTAAGATTAGATCTATTTATCTAAAGCTTGTTATAACAAAAATTAGACCTTGCCTGATCAACAAAAGGTTAAATATATACGCTCTATCTTTTATTACTTTTTTTGAGGGTAAAATATAAATTAGTATATGCTGCAATAACTAAAAGCATTAAAAAAAAAGTATTTAGAGTCATTTGTCTTCAATTCTTTTAAATGAAATTAAATTAATCTTAGCTTCTTTAGCAATTATAAAGATAGTACCTAGTAAAGCAAAAAAATAATCTATAAAGCTTGATTATAATCGCCCATTAGCAAAAAGATTCTAAAATGTCTTCAAGGTCAAAAACTTGAGAAGATGTTATTAATTCACCGAGTGGTAATTTAGTCTTACCTTCTCCCAACTCAACAAAAACTCTGTTTAGAGATTGTTTAGCAGTTTGGGATGGACCTAATTGCTTTAAATTTGACAAACATTCAATTGCTAATTGCATAGAAAGTCCCGCTTCTCCTAGATATAAATTCCATTTTGACACTTTAATATAAATTTTATCTGATATTTTCTTTTCTAATTCTTCTAAATCATTGACTGGTGAACTCATAAAATCAAATCTATTTTATTATCTATCTTAAGAAGTTTTTTCAAAATAAATACAAAATAAATTTTATCTTTCATACTTTCCTAAAATTTACTGCTAAGAAAATTATTTTTCTTACATTAAAACAACAAAAAAACAAAATATTATTTTCTTGTATTGACGATATGACCTTTGAACAGAGATATTACAGATATTGCGCCTGTAGCTCAGCGGATTAGAGCATCTGACTACGGATCAGAGGGTCGGGAGTTCGAATCTCTCCAGGCGCGTTAGGGATACAAGATCTAAGATATAAAAAATTTATAGAATATTTTTCAAATTAATAATTAAGTATTTACTATTTTAATAAAGTACCTGAGGAAAATTTTCAGATGAGCATTAACTCTAGTCTTAAATATATAGATCCTACTATTTTTGAAATAATTGAGAAGGAAAAATTTCGTCAGCAATATCATTTAGAATTAATAGCTAGTGAAAATTTCACATCTTCTGCTGTAATGGAGGCACAAGGTTCTGTACTAACAAATAAATATGCTGAAGGCTTACCTTATAAAAGATATTATGGAGGATGTGAAAATGTTGATGCTATTGAAGAAATAGCTATAGAAAGAGCAAAAAAATTATTCTCTGCAGATTGGGCAAATGTTCAGCCTCATAGCGGAGCCCAAGCAAATATGGCTGTATTTTTAGCTCTTTTAAACCCAGGAGATACAATTTTAGGAATGGACCTATCACATGGCGGGCATTTAACCCATGGTTCACCAGTCAATATAAGTGGTAAATGGTTTAATGCTGTTAGTTATGGCGTTAATGAAAAGACACAGCGAATAGATTTCCAATATATTAGAGATATTGCTATAAAGCATAAGCCTAAACTAATTATTTGTGGATATTCTGCCTATCCCAGAATAATTGATTTTAAATCTTTCAGGAAAATTGCTGATGAAACAGGAGCCTATCTACTTGCTGACATAGCTCATATAGCTGGATTAGTTGCAAAAAATCTTCATCCTAATCCTGTCCCATACTGTGATGTAGTAACTACGACAACTCACAAAACACTTAGAGGACCAAGAGGAGGATTAATTCTATGTAAAGATAAAGAATTTGGGAAAAAGTTTGACAAAGCTGTATTCCCAGGGATTCAAGGTGGTCCACTTGAACATGTTATTGCTGCTAAAGGTGTTGCTTTTAAAGAGGCTCTTTCAGAAGATTTTGATATATATATTCAACAAGTTATCAAAAACGCCAAATTACTTGCATCAACCCTTATTAATAGAGGAATTAATGTTGTTAGTGGGGGCACAGACAATCATATAGTTTTATTGGATTTGAGAAGTATAAAAATGACAGGTAAAATAGCCGATTTATTAGTAAGTACTGTAAATATAACAGCGAATAAAAATACAGTCCCATTTGACCATGAATCACCATTTGTGACTAGTGGATTAAGACTTGGTACTGCCGCATTAACAACAAGAGGATTTAATGAGTGCGCCTTTGAAGAGATTGGCAACATAATTGCTGATAGATTATTGAATCCAGACAATGAACAAATTGAAGAAGATTGCAAAAAAAGAGTTCTAAATTTATGTGATCAATTTCCTTTATATTCTCGAGATAAACAAATTGTTTAAAAACTACTTTAAATTTAAAGGAACAGAAATTCTGACAATTGGTTCAGAATTACTTTTTGGGGATATTCTGAATTCAAACGCAAAATGGATTGCTGAGGAACTAAGCAAAATAGGTTTAATCGCCTCAAGGCAAACAACCATTGGTGATTCAGTTCCAGTTATTAGTCAAGAAATACTTAATGCATCAAAAAGATCCTCTTTGCTTATTACAACTGGTGGCTTAGGTCCCACTGAAGACGATCTTACAAAAGAAGCAATTGCTCAAGCTTTTAAAACTACACTCGTTCAAAATAAGGAAGTTCTTCTTGAAATTTCCGCCAAGACTAAAAGGGATATTAAAGAATTGGGAATTCTAAATAAACAGGCAGCTTTTCCTAAAGATAGTGAAATCATAGCTAATGCAACGGGAACTGCGCCTGGAATCATATGGGAACCCAAAGAAAATTTTGTTATTATGGTTTTTCCTGGAGTACCTAGTGAATTAAAAAACATGTGGGAAGTAAATGCTGCTCCTTGGATCAAAAAACATTTGGCATTTCAGACAAAATCATTTAGCAAGCGAATATTATTGAATGATATCGGCGAATCTATTGTCGCTGAGGACTGCAAAGAAATTTTTAAATCTAAAAACCCAGAAGTAGCTCCATACGCAGCACCTGGGCAAGTAAAAATAAGAATTACTGCTAAGGCTAATAGCAAAGTAGAAGCAAACAATCTGATCTTGCCTATAGAAAAAGAATTTAAAAAAAAATATAAAAATAAATTGTTGTCCTCTAATGAGAAATCGCTATCAGAATCGGTCTTTAAGAGCCTTATAGAGAAGAATCAAACAATCTCAATAGCAGAATCTTGTACGGGTGGACTCCTTTCTTTATCTTTCTGTCAATTTCCAGGGGCATCATCAATTTTCATGGGAGGAGTTGTTGCTTACAGTAATCAACAAAAAATTAATTTGCTGAATGTGTCGAAATCTAAAATAGAAAAATATGGAGCAGTTTCGAAAGAAATTGCAGAAGAAATGGCTATTGGCATAAAAGAAATCACACAAACCGATTGGGCTATTTCTGTCAGTGGAATTGCAGGTCCATCCGGTGGAGATAATAATAAGCCAGTAGGATTAGTTCATTTCTGCGTAGCTGGTCCAAATATAATCAATTCTTCGTATCGAAAGTTTGGTGATTTTAAAACTAGAGCAGAAATACAAAACCTTAGTGTTACCATCTGTCTAGATTCTCTACGTAAAAGCTTATTATCTATATAAATAGAGCGATTTAATTCAGGCTAGTAAATTGAGCAAAAACACACTATACGACAAAGTTTGGCAAGTCCATAAAGTGGCAACCTTGCCAGGCGGATCTTCTCAACTTTTAATAGGTCTTCATTTAATCCATGAAGTTACTAGTCCACAGGCTTTTGCAGCTCTAAAAGAAAAAAAATTAAAGGTAAAATTCCCAGAAAGAACAATTGCTACCGTTGACCATATTGTTCCAACCAGTAATCAAATTCGACCATTTGATGATCCCCTCGCAGAAGAAATGCTTAGTACTTTGGAAAAGAATTGCAAAACTCATGGAATTAAATTATTTAGTATTAAAAGTGGCAACCAAGGAATTGTTCATGTAATAGCTCCAGAGCTAGGCCTCACTCAACCTGGAATGACGATTGCTTGCGGAGACTCGCATACCTCCACGCATGGAGCCTTTGGCTCAATAGCTTTTGGGATAGGGACAAGTCAAGTGAGAGATGTTTTAGCAACTCAAACACTTGCTTTCAACAAATTAAAAGTAAAAAGGATCTGGTGTGAAGGGGCTTTACAAAAAGGCGTTTTCGCAAAAGATCTTATTCTACACATTATTAGGAAGCTAGGAGTTCAAGGAGGAGTTGGCTATGCTTTTGAGTTTTCTGGACCTGCAATAGAAAATCTATCCATGGAAGAGAGAATGACTATCTGTAATATGTCGATAGAAGGGGGAGCAAGATGCGGATATGTTAATCCAGATGATATTACTTTTGAATATATTTCAGGTAGAGAATATGCCCCAAAAGATAAAGAATTGGATAAAGCCATTAATTGGTGGAAATCTTTAGCCTCAGATCCAGATGCCATTTTTGACGATGAATTCTTATGCGATGCTTCTTTAATTCAACCAACAGTTACATGGGGTATTACTCCTGGACAAGGTATAGGGATTGATGAAAAACTTCCTGACCCTAAGACATTAGATTTGGGAGATAGATCAATTGCAGAAGAGGCTTATAAATACATGAAACTTACTCCTGGGAAATCATTAAAAGGTCTGGAGATAGATGTTTGTTTTATTGGTAGTTGTACAAATGGAAGACTTAGCGATTTAAGAATAGCCGCAGAGGTTGTTAGGAATAAAAAAGTATCTCCTAAGATCAAAGCATTTGTTGTGCCAGGTTCAGAAAATGTTTCCAAATTAGCTAAACAAGAAGGTCTAGATAAGATTTTTATACAATCTGGCTTTGAATGGAGAGAACCAGGATGCTCTATGTGTCTAGCTATGAATCCTGACAAACTAGTTGGTACTGAAATTAGTGCCAGTTCTAGTAATAGAAATTTCAAAGGAAGACAAGGTTCTGCGGAAGGAAGAACTTTATTGATGAGTCCAGCAATGGTAGCTGCTGCATCATTAAAAGGGGAAATTTGTGATGTTCGGGAGTTACTAAATTAAGATGAAGATGGATCCAAATTTCCCTAAAGGAGAGATTTCTGAAATTAAAGGTAAATTCTTTCTCCTAGAAGGAAATGATATTGATACTGATAGGATTATCCCTGCGCGATTTTTAAAATGTGTCACATTTGACGATCTAGGTGAATCAGTGTTTGCAGACGATAGAAAAGCTTCGAAAGGATCACACCCGTTTGATAATGAAATTAATCAAAATTGTAATGTACTAATTGTGGAAAATAACTTTGGATGCGGTTCCAGCAGAGAACATGCCCCTCAAGCTCTTTTAAGATGGGGGATTCGAGCGATAATAGGTAAAAGTTTTGCTGAGATCTTTTATAGTAATTGCTTAGCGATAGGAATACCATGTTTTACAATTAGTGATTTGGAAATCCAGTCATTGAAAGATATGCTCAAATTTAATAAAGTTCTAAATATTCAAATAAACCTTATAGAAGAGACAATAAATATTAATAATCAAAAAATTAAATGCTTTATAAAGAAAAGCTCAAAAGAAATGTTTATTACAGGAAGATGGGATGCCACATCATTATTGATGTCAAACTCAGACAAAATCGATGAAACTATTAGTAAACTTCCATATATTACAAAATTCACTTAATAATGAATCAAGAATAAAATGGAAAGAAATTAGAAAATTTGGTTAGATAATTTTTCTAATCTTGAGGGCTTTCTAAATCTTTTCTATTAGGTGTTCTTGTTGGATCACTTGCCAAGAAACCAAACAAGAAAATTCCAACGAAGAAAAATACGATTGTGTAAACAGAAATTTTGAGCGCGAGCATGGATTGATAGTAATTAAATCAATAAATCCCTTATATCTTATTAGGTATAACGGAAAATAAACGAAGAATATGAAAAGATTGAAATTTTTAGTGAGTATTTAAATGATTTCAATATCAAAAAGCTCTCTAATCCTCATGATTATCCCATGGATCAGATAATTTTCTTGACTTTGGACCAAATGCTGTAAATACAGCAAACCCTGTCAGAGCAATCAAAATAATTGATAAAGTCAAAGCAATAGTAATTGCTGGTGATACAGTTTGCATCAAAAAACCACCTTTAGTAGTCAATTTATGGTTAACTTCTCATACAATAACCAAATAAGTGATTAATTTGAGGTTTTTCAACACTATGGGTCAAAAAACAGCTATAGGATCTTTTCTCAAGTCAATAGGTAATTCTGGGCAAGGCAAGGTAGTACCTGGCTGGGGTGCAGTACCAATAATGACTGCAATAGGAGTACTTTTACTGGTTTTCCTTGTTATCCTTTTGCAAATTTACAATCAGTCTCTATTATTGCAAGGCTTTACAGTTGACTGGAATAGCGCCAACTAATCTGAATTAATTAAAGAAATTAATGCTTAAATGTCTTATTAACTAAGGCGGAGTTTTTAATGTCTTGATTAAAGGTTATTATTTGCATCTAATCATTGAACAAATAATTGCTTTATAATTGACTGACTGAATTACTTCCTATGAATAAATCCTTATAATTTATCTCTAAATTAATAAGATATATTCTATTTTTATGAGAAAATAAATTTCTATTGCTTCTCGATAGATGGAAGCATATAATCAAAAATTATAGAAATAGATATTCGCAATAAAACTATATGAGCAATAATCAAGACCTATTAATAATTGGCCTAGGTAATCCAGGTGAAAAATATTCAGCCACTAGACACAATATAGGCTTTATGGCTGTTGAAATAATTGCAAGCAAATATTCAATTGAATTTCAAAAGAAAAACAAATTTCATGGTCAATTTGGAGAAATTAATAATAAAAATTTCAAAATAAAACTACTGCTGCCTAATACATATATGAATGAGAGTGGCAAATCAGTAAGGGCTACAATGGATTGGTTGGGATACAGCCCTGATCAGATTCTTGTTATTTTTGATGATATGGATATTCCTTTTGGCAAATTAAGAATTAGGAATAAAGGAAGTTCAGGAGGTCATAATGGGATCAAAAGTATAATCAATCATGTTGGTTCAGATGAATTCTGCAGATTAAAAATAGGAATTGGTTCCCCCCAGCAACCTCAGGAGGATAAAAGGACAAAAGCCATATCGCATGTACTAGGCCCCTTCAATACTAAAGAGAAAGTTATTTTAGATAAAATATTATTAAAAGTTTATTCAGCAGTCGATGATTTTAAATTCAAGAATCTCCAAATTATTATGAATGAAATTAATACTTTTGATGCCACTATAGATAAAGAATCTATCCATGAATAATCTTCCTCAGACAACAGCTTATGTAACAATTAATAAGAAGTGTTTTAAAAGTCAAATTATAACTGGAGAAATCAAAGCGAGTGATTTCTTTTGGGAGTTTGTTTGGAACTTTAATCAAGGAGAATTAGCAATAAAACCTCCATTAGGAAAAGCTTTAATTCAAGATGCTCTTCTAAGATTCTTAATAAAAGAAGATTATTCTCTTGAAGAAGGTAATAATTATTATTTTAAGATTTCTGCAAAACTTTAAAAGAAAATTTAATATTCCATTTAAATTGGAAATTATAATAATCTTCTAATAATATTAATGAAGCTAAAGAATCAAGATTCTTATTCATAACAAATAAGTCTATTGGGAATAACTTCATAATACCTTTAGGAGGATAGATATCATAAAAACGTTGTTTTGCTCTTATAGTTGAATTAGACTCATCTACAATAATTATCTTTTGATTTAATACCTTAATCTTATCAATCCAATATTTACTAGTTGTGCCATTACCTATAATTATATTAAATTCTTTAAAATTATTTAACCATATATTTAAAATATCAAGCACTAAATCACTACTAACTACTTTTGCTTCTAAAACTTGTTTAGTATCTATATTAGCACTTAATATTCCACACTTATACTTACCAGGATCAATTGATATGACTATATTATTTGACATCAATATCACTGAGGAATTACTTCGATATCAACTGAGATATCATTAATTGTCTTTGTATCTTCTAATGAAATCATTTGCAATATATAACTATTAGAGTAATTCTTATTAAATTTTTTCTTTAACCTACTCAAAGTCTTAGTACTTAATTTAAAATCATTTGCCAATGAGCCTCTTCTTCTTATTTCAGCAAGCGTAGAAGAAATAAGAAGATCTATTTTATTTTGAACTTGATCATTCTGAATCTCTTCTCTATTAATTGTAGTTTGACTAATAATCTGACCCTTATATAAAATCTGTTTATTCTCTATTACTTCTGGGAAAGCATACACATGATTTTCGCCTTGTAATACGTTAGCTCCTGATCTAATAATTAGTATCCATTCTCCTTCATTGAGTAAGACTTTTTTTAATTCACTAATGTGATTTTTTCTTACAAATAATATAGGTTTAATTGATTTAGATTTAGGCTTAATTAATCTATGAGTAATCACATTAGCTGATTGGATAATTTGACGTAATTGATTATTTATATCGTTTGAATTCGTCGAATCTATAACTGCTCTAAACAATATCTGATTTGTTCTTATAGCTACATTTCCTCTTCTAAGTGCTATTAGATCCTTTTCTAATTTCTTTAATTCCTTCTCACTAATCTGTATTTTATTTTCTAATTTCTTTTTCTCTTCTTTTAAAGGGATTAATGCTAATTTACTTTCCTGTAATTTTCTTTGTAAATTATCCAACCTAAATAACCCTACCCTTAATTGGCGATCAACTAAAATTATTGACAATAAAGATGTCGCACTTATAAAGCCTCCAGTTAATATAGTTATTAAAATAGCTGAGTTTCTAGGTCTTAAATTAAATATTGATATTCTTGCTTTCCCTATTTTGGTGCCAACCAAGTCTCCTATAGTAGATAAAGCGCTACCGAGAAGAAGTAAGAAAATAACTAATAAATAACCTGACACAAATTAAAATTAAAATTAGAAACTAAATTGATCTAAATAAATTTTAATCATTAAATTAACTAAAGCGCTTTGATAAAGCTATCGGATCAAAAACTGTAATCTTCTTTCTGTTAATTTGTAATAAACCAGAATCTCTTAAATCCCCCAATAATCTTGTGATAGTAACTCTTGTTGAGCCGATAGCCTCTGCAATAGCCTGATGAGATAATCTTAAATCTATTGTAATGCCATTTTTATCAGGTACTCCAAAGTCTCTACATAGGACTACAAGGAAACTAACTAATCTTGATGACATATCTCTATGAGTAAGAGTTTCAATCATACTTTCTGTTTGTAAAATCCTTGTTGAAAGCCCCTGAAGCAGAAGGAGTCCAACCATTGAATCATTTTCTATGGCTTGTCTAACTGAGCCGGCTGGCGTAGATATAAGTTCAACTCGCGTAAAAGCTATTGCATGGTAAAACCTATCTGATCGATTACCAGTTAAAAGAGACAATACTCCAAATAAACTATTTTCTCTTAAAAGAGCTACTGTTATTTCCTCTCCAGACTCATAAACCCTTGAAAGTCTTACTGCTCCTCTTTTTATAATGTAAACCCTCTCAGCAGGATCTCCAGGGAAGAAAATTGTTTTTGCTCTCTCAACAATTTCACTTGTTGCGCCATCAAGTCCTTGTATGACTTCAATAATTGATTTATTAATAGTAGTTACAGCTCCTAATTTATTTTTAGCAATTTTATCGCTAGATTGCGCTTGAAAAAGAGTAAATCCTTTTTGAGGAGATAACATAAAATTTAATATTCAATAGGAGATTAGATAAAAGAAATTAAAAAACTTGTATCAAATACGACTGTTTTAAAACTTTTCAAGGATCAGATTATAGAAATTAATTATAGTGAGAATAAAACGCTATATACAGTGTTACAATATTTGTCAGACTACTTAATGTAGCTAAATTAAGCAAAAGATATTTTATCAATAATGACAAGCAGCTTAAATCAATCTTCTAAAAGACCTAACCTTGAAGAAATCCCATCAATTAATAAAACATCTAATAAGGTTTCTTCAAACCTAAGATTAATTACTCCTTTAGGACAAATACATATACATCAGAGTCCCTTCAGAGGGAGCTTCTCAGTAGTTTTAACTGAGGCTGTTAGAGCTGCAGGGCTAGGGAGGAAGGTCCTTTTGGCTCAATTTCTAAGGGGAGGCGTTTGTCAAGGAATTAACAATCCAACGATGTTGTGCGATAACCTGATTTGGGTTAGACCTGACATAGAGTCATGTATCGACCCTTCCAAAGAAGAGTCAATAATAAACAATAGTGATTCTTCAGAGATAAAAAAAATTTGGTATTTTTGTAAAGAGAGAATAATTGAAGGAAGTTATGATCAAATTATTCTCGATGAAGTTAGCTTGGCTATCAATTTGGGAATTATTCAAAAGAATGATTTAATATCAACACTAGAAAAGCGACGAGGTTCAATTGATGTCATCCTTACAGGACCACCAATGCCTGAAGAAATATTATCAATGGCAGACCAAATCACAGAATTACGTTCATTTAAATAATGCTTAAGAATGACCGCTGGATCAATCAACAATCGAAAAAGGGAATGCTTTCTCCTTTTCAACCAAATCTTGTCAGACATCTTGATCCAGATAATAAAAACAATCCTGTATTAAGCTTTGGCTGCTCTTCATATGGATATGATTTGAGACTTTCTGCAAAAGAATTTCTTATTTTCAAGCATGTCCCAGGAACGGTAATGAATCCAAAAAGATTTAACCCTGACAATCTTGAGAAAACATCTTTGCATACTGATGAAGATGGGCAATTTTTCATTCTTCCAGCACATTCTTATGGACTAGGAGTGGCTTTAGAGAAGATGCGAGTACCTCCCAATATTACAGTTGTATGCCTAGGGAAAAGCACTTATGCAAGGCTTGGAATTATAGTCAACACAACTCCAGCAGAAGCCAGTTGGGAAGGCCATCTGACTTTAGAGTTTAGTAATAGTTCTGGGGCAGATTGTAGAATTTATGCCAATGAGGGTATTTGTCAGCTTCTATTTTTCGAGGGTGACCCATGCGAAACAACTTATAGTGATAGGAAAGGTAAGTATCAAAATCAACCAGAAAAAGTTACTTTGGCAAAAATTTAATAATGAATTCAGTTCAATTAATTACTATTTCACCAGAAGCAGAAAAAACGATGGCATTTATTGCCCGTGTAAGTAATCCTAAAAATCAAGACAATGAAAATTATGCACGTCTCTTAAGTTATTGCATCAAGAATGAGCATTGGAGTGTATTTGAACAATCATTTATGACAATTCAAATAGAAACAAATAGAGCTATTGCAGCTCAAATTTTAAGACATAGATCATTTACTTTTCAAGAATTTTCTCAAAGATATGCAATTAGCTCAGAATTAGGCGAAATTCCATTACCTGAATTAAGAAGACAGGACAATAAAAACAGACAAAACTCTATTTCTGATTTCCCAAGTGAATTATCAAAAAAATTCAAACAAAAAATTAAAGAACATTTTCAAGAAGCAAAAAAACTTTATGAAGAAATGATAGAAGCTGGAGTAGCTAAAGAATGTGCGAGATTTGTACTACCTCTTTCAACTCCAACCAGAATTTACATGACTGGTTCATGTAGATCATGGATTCACTACATAAAACTTAGGAGTGCAAATGGAACACAAAAGGAACATAAAGAAATAGCTGATAAATGTAAAGATATATTCAAATCAGAGTTCCCTTCAGTTTCTGAAGCTATGGGATGGTAGCTACACCTATTTCATTAGAATAATTATCAATTTATTTATATTATTAAGCATTGAGAGCATTGAGAAAACTATTTATTTCTTCCTCAGATTTATATCCATTAAAACTATCATAATATTTACCATCTGAATCAAAAGAAACAATATAAGGAATACCATTTACATTAAATTTATTAATGTAATTCTCCCAAAGAGGGTTATCCACATTTAGAAAGACAAAATTTATTTGATTATTATATTTATTTGTCATCGATAACATACTTGAGGACATCTCTTGGCAAACTTCACACCAATCTGCATAAAACTCAAAAATGCTTGGTTTATGATTATTTATAGCAATTTCTGGAGACATTGATTGTCTTGCCAATTTTTCTAAATTATTTTTTTTATTTAATGAATTAAATTGTGTATTGAATAAAAGGAACCCTAAACCAATAGTTAATACTAATAAACAAATTCTCTGGATGGAATTTATTGGAATTAAAGAATTACTTTCCTTCATAAATTAATTTTAAAAGGTTTGATAAAAATTTAAAGCTGGAAATAATGTTGATTTGCCATATCTGTGCCATTTATTAATTAGTCCACATAAGTTTTCTAAATTAAAAATATGTTGCATTCTATGATAGTAAGTATTTTTTGTTAATGGGTCAAATATTTGGAACAGATGGTCTTAGAGGTCAGGTAGGTACTGTCATAACCTCTTCATTATTGCAAAAAGTTGGTTATTGCTTTGCTAAAGAACTCCTTTTAGAAGGACCTATTTTAATAGGCAAAGATACTAGAGAGAGCAGTGAAATGATCATACAATCATTATCAGAAGGAATAATGGCTGCTGGCAAAAACAAAATATGGGACATAGGGGTATGTCCAACCCCTGCCTTACCTTTAATTATTCAGAAAAATAATTGCATAGGGGGAATTATGATATCAGCCAGTCACAATCCTCCAGAAGATAATGGTGTAAAACTATTTAATAAACAGGGAATTAAATTAACTGAGTCAGAACAAAACAGAATAGAGAATAGTATTAGTAATTTAAATTTTGACACTAATGCCGATACGAACAGTCAAAGATCAAATCAACTCAAATCAGTTCTGAATAAATCTTTCCTTTTAAATCAATATAAACAAAGCCTAATTGATTCGATCGAAGATTCAGATTTAACCGGACTAAAGATTGTTCTAGATCTATGTCATGGTTCTGCAACTTCATGTGCAAAAAATATTTTCGAATCAGTTGGAGCAAAAATTAACACTATTAATGATAGTCCTGACGGAAAGAAGATTAATGTTTTATGCGGGTCTACATATTTAGATCCAATCCAAAACTCTGTATTACTTAATAAAGCTGATATGGGATTTAGTTTTGACGGAGACGCAGATAGAGTAATTGCAATTGATGAAAAAGGGAGGGTTTTAAATGGGGATCACATCCTTTTATTAATTGGAAATTATATGAAAAGCAAAAATTTACTTAAAGACAACTTAATAATAGGAACAGTTATGTCTAATTTGGGATTAGAGAAAAAATGGGAAGCTAATGGAGGAACTTTCAAGAGAACTAGTGTTGGAGATCAAAATATATATGAAGAACTAAAAAGCACAAATTGCAATTTAGGTGGCGAACAATCTGGACATATCTTATCTTCATTTAATAATTTTATAGGTGATGGAATCTTAACTGCACTAAAAATTGCTCAAATATGTAGTACAAAAGGAAGAACACTAGCTGAATTACTTGATGAAAGTTTTACACCATATCCTCAGAAGCTAATTAATGTTTATGTGCCAAATAGAGAATTAAGATTAAATTGGTCCCAAATTACAGAAATTACAACCACCATCCAAAAGGCGGAAAAAGAACTATACCATAATGGGAGAATATTAGTTAGATCAAGCGGTACTCAACCTCTAATAAGAATAATGGTAGAAGCGATAAGTGAATCTTCCGTTGATAGATGGTCATCAGAGATCTCAAGTATTATCCAAGAAAAACTTGGTTAATTTCATAAATTATTGATTTTTTGATATGAACCTATATTCTTAAATATTTTTGAGAATATATAGGCATACCTTTATACTTCACATATTTTTCTCTTTGAGTAATCAAATTATTTTTGTTAAAAGTTAAAAGACTTTCTTTATTATTATCCTTCATAAATCTATTGCTTGAAATAATTAACTGATCCATATATTCAAACACACCATATACATCGCTTTGGATATAAATCTCTTTGTGAAGATCTAAAGAAGAAATAATATCTTGAAGCAATTTAGGTTGTAATACTCTCCTTTTATGATGCCTCTTTTTGAACCATGGATCAGGAAATTGTATAGAAACACTATTAAGTATTCCTTTAGGCAAAAGCTTTAACCAATCTCCAAGACTTACATTGGCATTTCCAAAAATAAAATTTACATTTTTTAATTCCATATTTTCAATTTGACTCAAACTATTCTTAATCACTCTATATCTAATCTCTACTCCCAAATAATTAATATCCTCATTAGATTGAGCCAAATCTAGAAGATATTCTCCATTTCCACATCCAATATCAAGATGTAAGGGCAAATGAGAATACTCGTACAAATTATTTATATTTGGTATTGCATATTCTTTCTGAAAGAATTGACTTAAAGGATTAACATGTTGTCTCACTTATTGAATTAATAAATTTAAGTGTCGTCAGTAAGACTATATACTAAAAATATTAATACTCAAAAGAAGTGATTTCTATTTGGCTTATTTTTCAACTTGCTGCTGTATTTGGACTAGGGGTTCCTATAATCCTGACAATATGGTCTTGGAAAAGACAAGACAAGAGCATACTAAAACTTATGAATATTTATTGGAGAGTGTCCTCACTATTCTTCATAAGTATTTTTCTATTAATTGGGAAAAGGGAATTAGCATTTATCACATCCTTATTATCAGTATTACTTATGGTATCTTCTACATGGTTTTGGGTCGATATTAATGAAGAACTAAATGAATTCCCTACATGGAAACCTATAGCAATCACAACTAGGATATGGAGATATACTTTATTATTATTTGGAATTATATTTTCAATAAAATCTTTCTATACTATTGATTGTTTTATTGGTAATTTTAATGATACTTGCTTAGAATGGTTTGATCCTCCTCAAAATATATTTTTTATTTTTAAAAATATCTTTAAATTTCTCTTTGGTGCAAATTTCACTGCTTTAATAGCTACATATATTGGTTATCTTGCACTGTTTTTATATTTAATAGGGATCATTCAATGGCTATTTATAAAGTTTCCAAAAAATGGGCGATATGCACTACTATCTAAAAACAATGATTTTTAGATTCTATAACATATTAATTTGTTCAAATAATATGAATTTTTTTTTAAGTTTTTACTTTTACTAATTGGGCACATCTATTACATAAACAATCTTCAATATTATCTTTCAGATCATTCTTTTCAAAATAATGCCAACATCTTTCGCATTTTTTACCCTTTGCCTTTGAAACTTGAATAAGCCCTATCTTTGTCTCCTCTTGCAAGAGGAGATTATCAAATGATTTATTATTCATAGAAAACTTAGAAATTATTAACCAATCGCAAAAATCATCTACTTGAGAATTACCACTATGATCAAGCCAATCTAGAGAGTTTTTAATTCTATCTTGATTAGGAATAAAGTTCACTGAAGACTCAAGACCAGCTCCTATAAATTGCTTATTTCTGCATAATTCTAAAACACGATTAATTTCATTCCTTAGTTTTCTTAAATCATCAATAGGATCATCTAACGAAGAGTCAATCCAATTCGAATTAATTTGAGGCCATCCTCTAAGAAAAACTGATTCTTCATCAACTTTATAAGGTAAATTCTGCCAAATATCTTCTGCCATATGGCATAGAACTGGAGAGATTATGCCAGCCAGATGTTCAACAACTATAGAAAGTACTTTTTGACAAGATTTTCTTCGGAATGCACTAGGATCACTCACATACAATCTATCTTTAGCAATATCAAGATAAAAATTTGAAAGATCTACTACACAAAAACTTTGTAAAATCTGGAAAAATTTATAAAACTCAAAATTCTCATAAGACTTCTCAATTTCTATTGAGACTTGACCAAGCTTATGCAACATCCATCTGTCTAATATAGGAAGATCTTCTATCAAAATATTATTCTGATCAGGAGAATAATCATATAAATTCCCCAATAAATAACGTGAGGTATTTCTTACCTTTCTATAAACATCAGAAAGCTGCCTTAATATTGATGCCCCTATCGGGACATCAACAGAATAATCAACAGAACTTACCCATAGTCTTAGGACATCTGCTCCATATGCTGGTTCGTTTTTTAAATTTGGCCCGCCATTAATAATTATATATGGATCTACAATATTCCCTAACGATTTACTCATCTTTCTACCATTTTCGTCTAGCGTAAAGCCATGGGTTAATACTGTTTTATAAGGGGCTTGATTATTTACTGCAACTGATGTCAACAAAGATGACTGGAACCAACCTCTATGCTGATCTGATCCTTCCAAATACAAATCTGCCGGATAATTCAAGTCTTGCCTTTGTTGACATACAGCAGCCCAACTTGAACCAGAATCAAACCATACATCCATAGTGTCTGTTCCTTTCAACCATAAATTAGCTTCGCTCTTATATTTAATTGGCAATAAATCTTCCGTATTTAAAGTCCACCAAGCATCAGCACCTTTATCCCTAAATAAATCTTTAATATGTGCAATAGTTTCTTGATTTAAAAGAATTTCATTATTATTTTTATGATAAAAAACAGGAATAGGAACTCCCCAAGATCTTTGTCTTGAGATGCACCAATCTCCTCGATTTTGAATCATTGATTGAATTCTCTTTTTACCTGATAAAGGAATCCAGTTAACTTTTTCAATAGAACTTAAGACATTTTCTTTGAAACCACTTACAGAAGCAAACCATTGCTCTGTGGCTCTAAAAATTGTAGGTTTCTTTGATCTCCAGTCATAAGGATATTTATGATTATATTTTTCTCTAAAGAGTAGTGATTTTGATTCTATTAAACTAGCAATAATAGAATCATTTGCATCTTTTAGTACATTTAATCCTTGAAATTTTCCTGCAGATTCTGTCATTATTCCTTTTTCATCTACAACACAATTAATTTCAAGATTATATTTAATGCCAGTATTAAAATCATCCATGCCATGACCAGGAGCTGTATGAACAAGTCCTGTTCCTGAGTCAATATTAATATATTCACCACCAATAACAACAGGACATTTTTTATTATTAAATGGATGTGAATAGAGGATTCCTTCTAGTTGGTTACCTTTGAAAGATGTTATATATTTATAGCTGTTTGAAGTCTTCTCTTCAAGGCTTGATATTAGTTCTTTAGCAATAAAAAAGCATCTATTATCTTTATCCTTTATAACTGCATATTCAATTGAATCGTTAATAGAAACTGCCTGATTCGCTGGGAGAGTCCATGGTGTAGTTGTCCAAATAATTAAACTTATCTCTTTGGCAAGAAGATTCTCATCCGTTGATAAATTTATTCCATTAACTTCAATTAATCTTCTTATCGGCTGAGGAATATCAACTATAGAGAATGCTACATATATGCTGTCACTAAAATGATTCTCAGGATATTCTAATTCGGCCTCAGCTAATGCAGTCCTTGAACTAGGACTCCAATGAACAGGTTTCAATCCTCTATAAATAAATCCATTTAAAACCATTTTGCCAAAAACATCTATCTGTTCGGATTCATACTCTTTTTGAAGTGTTAAATATGGATTATCCCAATTCCCCCATATGCCCCATCTTTGGAACCCTTTCATTTGAGAATTAATTTGATCTTTAGCATAATTTGCTGCCTTCAATCTTAAATTTTCTATTGTCAAATTCTTTCTTTCTTCACTTTTTAGATTTTTAAGGACTTTTAATTCAATAGGTAATCCATGGCAATCCCATCCAGGGGTATAAGAGACTTTATAACCTTTAAGTGTTTTATATTTATTAATAATATCTTTAAGAATTTTATTAAGTGCATGACCCATATGTAAGTTGCCATTGGCATATGGAGGTCCATCATGAAGAGTAAATTTACCTTTCTCCCCTTTTAATCCAAGCTTATCAATTTTTTTCCTTTTCCAAAAATCTTGAAGTTCTGGCTCTCTAATAACCGCATTTGCTCTCATCTGAAAATTAGTTCTTAGCAAATTTAAAGTTTCCTTGTAAGAAGAACCTTTCTTAAGAACATTTTTCTTATTATTAATATCCTGGAAATTTTTATCCATATAAATAAATCATGTTGATTGGTTTAATTTAATGTTTTAATTAACCTTAAAAATCTGAAGAGGCTTGAGAGATTGAATTCTCTAGTTTCTTATCAGTTTCAAGTTCTGATAATTCATTAATGGTTTTTTGATAGCTTAATGATTCAGACCTGGTCCATTTTTTCTTATTTAAGGGTATTTGCTTTGGTTTAAAAATATTCATAGCAAATTGGAATAGGTGAATAATAAAATTGCTTAATACAGAATAAAACATGTGATAATTTCTTATCAATTTTGTTGGCAAAGTAAAACGGTTTTTTTCATCTTCCGTCAAAAGATTCCACCTGTTAATAAGGATCTCCGATCCTAAAATTAAAACCAAAGCCAAAAGAGAAACTTGAACTATTAAAATTTCCCAAGAGAACTGGTGGATTCGTAAATTTAAAAAAAGTCCAAGGAAAATAAATAATCCTGCCACTTGAATATCTCTTACTCGACTTAATTCCTTATAAAAAAAAGTTATAATACAAATACTCATACCTAGAAACAAAGAAGTCGAACCTAGGAATAAATCAATCATTGATAAAATAATACTTAAATTATGATAATAAGTATTCCTGAATTTAACAACAAATATATTACATTTTAAGAATAAATCAATTAACTAAAATTAAATAATTCTTACTTTAAATAAACAAATAATAACTACATGCTTAGAGGAAAGCAAGGATAATGATATTGATAAATTAAATTGATTTACTAAAGTCAACTAAATTCTAAGAGGAAGGAAACCGCTAAAATAAAAATATATTTCAAAATATTCATATGAACTAAAAATACTATTTTAACTTTTTCAATTAAATTTAAAAAATTAATTCAACATAACTTACCCTCTTGAGGCATAATAGTGAATTATCATGATTGATTGATTTCGATTATTTGCCCATCTGGCGGAATTGGTAGACGCGCAGGTTTTAGGTACCTGTGACTTTGGTCGTGGGGGTTCAAGTCCCCCGGTGGGCATAAATTTTTCAATATCAAAGATCTATAATTATGATAAGTTGTTGAGTATTAACATAGAACGATTCAAACCAAGACAATTCCCAAGAAAGAACTTAAGGATGATTTCAGCCCTTCTTTTTGGCTAAGAGCTATTAAAGAATATGTTGATCCACCTAAACCTTTAAATCCAACGGTAGGGTTGTTTTTTGGCGGTTACTTTTTAGCATTTTTAAGTATTTTGGAATGGTATAGAGGTGTTTGGCCTTTACCATTACTTGTTGGAACATCCTTCTTAGCTCTTCATATGGAAGGGACTGTTATTCATGACGCCTGTCATAAAGCTGCTCATCCTAATCGTCTAATTAATCAATTAATGGGGCATGGAGCTGCTATCTTACTTGGATTTAGTTTTCCTGTTTTTACTCGAGTTCATCTTGAGCATCATATACACGTAAATCATCCAGAAAAAGATCCAGATCATATCGTTAGTACTTTTGGACCAATATGGTTAATTGCGCCAAGATTCTTTTATCATGAGATATTTTTCTTTCAGAAAAAATTATGGAGAAGATATGAACTACTGCAATGGGGAATAGAAAGATCTATTTTTATAATGATAATACTTGCAGGAATTCACTTTGATTTTATGAACGTTATTTATAATTTATGGTTTGGTCCTGCTTTAATGGTTGGTGTAACTCTAGGAATATTTTTTGATTATTTACCTCATAGACCATTCAACTCAAGAAACAAATGGAAAAATGCCAGAGTATATCCAAGCAAACTAATGAACATTCTAATTATGGGACAAAATTATCATTTAATTCACCATTTATGGCCATCTATTCCTTGGTTTGAATATAAAATTTCTTATGAAGTAACAAAACCTCTACTTGACCATAAAGGATCTCATCAGAGAGTTGGTATTTTTGAATCCAAAAAAGATACTTTTAATTTTATTTATGATATTTTAATAGGAGTTAGAAGTCATAAGAAAAGTAGAAGTAAATTAAGAAAATTATCTCACCTATTAATATCAAAAAGATTAAAAAAAATTTATATTAATTTCATCAGAAAAACATCTATAAATCCTCATTAAATATCATCTTCTGAAAGAATTTTTGGAACCTTATAAAAATTATTTTCATTATCTGGAGATAAAGCAATAATATCTTTATTATTCTCAAATTTATAGGCTATATCCTCTCGAGTAACATTTAAAACTTCAATAGCTCTTGTCGTGCAATTCACATTATCTGTATTAATAGATTGGAGTTGATCTATATATTCAAGTATCTTCTCAATTTGTTCGGCATACAAAGAGATTTCATCTTGATTGAGCTCTAATCTTGATAAGAGAGCAACTTTTTGCACTTGATCTGTCGTAATTTTGTTCATTTTTCTTCTATAAATTTAATTAAATCTTGGCTTAATTCTCTTGAAGCAAGATTAAGAAGTTTTTCTCCATGTTCAGGTTTCGCCAAGGAAGGGTAGGATCCCATTCTTCCATCAGGATACCTGTTTTTAAAATCTTGTGAACCATAAATTGGTCCACTTTTTGCAGGAGGGTCAAGAACAATAAGCTTCTCTCGCAATTCTGGATATAAATATATTGTTAGGGCTATTTCACTTGGGGTGGCATGTTGTCCATCTTTATTACCATATAAATTATTTGCTTCAGAATAAACTCGTGAATTTAAAAACCAACTTGCGATTTTACATTTAAATTTCTTAGATATCAAAGAGCTTTGTGAAATATACGAATAAAAAGCAGAAAAAGCTGCCTTAGAGGAGGCGATATTTCCTCCATGACCATTAATAATAAAGACTTTTTCAAATCCGTTAATTGATAGAGAATACAACAAATCAAATATAAGTTTTTGTAAGGTTTGAGGTTTTAAACTCATTGTTCCTGGGAAACCTAAATGGTGTTCTGCCATACCATAAGGTTGTACAGGGGCTACTAAGACATTTGTTTCAAGAGCCACTCGGGAAGAGATCGACTTGGCGGTTATAGCGTCTGTACCAATTGCACCTGTAGGTCCATGTTGTTCAGTAGAGCCAAGAGGTAAAATGATAGCTTTGTTAGTTTTAAGATATTCTTTTACTTCAGGCCAAGTTTTGAGATCCAACCTCAAATCATTTTTTTTAATCAAAAATCCTCATTTAAATACTACTTACTTATCAATACACTAATGTGGACTTTTGCTTTTAGATTTGTAAAAATAAAGTAATACTATTGGTGCATCATATAGGAAATTCATTTTTAAAAAAAGAATTTTTCTCTAGACATTCCACATTAGTAGCCAAAGACCTTATAGGTCATTGTCTAATAAGGCGTTTTGCGAATCATCAACAAATATATGGTGTAATAGTTGAAACTGAAGCTTATTCTCAAGAAGAAGCTTCATGCCATGGACATAAGCGAAAAACAATTTCTAACAAAATATTGTTTAATGACCCTGGACAATTTTATGTATATAAAAGTTATGGAATGAATTATTGCCTGAATGTTGTCACTGACAAATCCAATTTAGCAAGCGGTGTTCTTATTAGATCTATAGCCATATCAAATCATAATGAAAAAATTGCTTCTGGTCCTGGACGTCTTACCAAATTTTTAGGAGTTAATCAATCATTTAATGGATTAAAGATATCGCCAAATAACAATCTATGGATTAACGACCAAAATGTTCTCAATAAAAATAACGTCATCATCCAAACAACACGAATAGGAATAACTAAAGCTATTGACCTGAATTGGAGATGGTATTTATATAGCAGTAGAAGTATTAGCAAAAGGGAAAAAGGTGATCGTATTCCTTCAAAAGAAACTGCGTGGATCCCTAATCCCTAATCCCTGAATTAACAATGGATAACTGGAGACATAAACATATAATAGATTTGGCAGATTTCTCCCTAAGCGATTATGAGTCTGTTTTAGAATTAGCAAATAGATTTAAATCTCTTACAAAGACTGGTACGAAAAGACTTCCATCACTTCAAGGAAAACTTATAACCACTTTATTTTTCGAATCCAGCACAAGGACTAAAAATAGTTTTGAATTAGCAGCAAAGCGTCTTTCAGCGGATGTTCAAAGTTTTTCTGCTTCAACAAGCTCTCTTTCAAAAGGAGAAACTCCTTTAGATACAGCTATGAGTTACACAGCAATGGGAACTAATATTCTAATCGTAAGGCATTCTTCATCAAACGTGCCTCTTCAAATAGCAAATATGATTGATAATTCTGGTAAAGAAACTAGTGTTCTCAATGGAGGGGATGGATTGCATAGTCATCCTTCACAAGCCCTTCTAGACTTATTTACTCTGGCAAAGCATTTTAATCAAGATAGTCCTACTCCGGAAACAATTAAAAATAAAACAATTCTAATTGTTGGAGATATTTTACATTCGAGAGTAGCAAGGTCTAATTTATGGTCGCTTACAGGATGTGGAGCAGATGTAATATTATGTGGTCCCAAATCTTTATTACCTGATAATTTTATCAACTTTGTTTCATCTCCTCCACCTGGCACTCAAAAAGATTTGGTATCTTCTAGAGGGAAAATTTCAATTATAAGAAACCTTAGTGAAGGGATATCTTCTGCAGATGCAATAATGACTCTCAGGTTGCAAAGAGAAAGAATGGAAGATAACTTAATTACAAATATTGAAAATTATAGAAATAACTTTGCAATCACAGAAGAAGTAATCAAAAGATGTAAAAAAAACATACCAATTCTTCATCCTGGTCCAGTTAATCGAGGAATTGAACTAAGCAGTACAATCTTAGATGATTATCAATATTGTCTTGTTAATGAACAGGTATGCAATAGTATTCCTGTGAGAATGTCTTTACTCTATTTGTTAGCTAATCTTAAATAAAATATTATACTTCTAGAGTAGTTTCATTCCCTCAGTAAAAAATCCATACAATAAACCTATTCTTATTGAATCAATTATTTGAATAAATATATTCATTTTATTCATAGATAATTTTCGTCTTATTTTAATAGATATTTCTATCAATAAAACACAAATAAATGCGCCTAAAGGATCAGCTAAAGCTAAATATCCATTAATCATTCCAATAGAACTTCCTAAAAAATATCCAACAAGAAAAATTATTACTAATAAAGAGAGTCTTCTCCATGGGTTATAAGACCATCTCACTACATTTTCTGATATATTGAGTATTCTTTTTTGAAAATTAGTTTGTTGAGGTTTTGATTGCATTAATAATTAAATAACAATAATCTTTTAATTAATTCAAAACTTATTCAAATTCTATTTTTGGCTTTATTTTGGCTTTATTTTCAACCAATTCTAAAAGGGCTTCCATTTGTGCTAGAACACCTCTTAGCTCTCCAGGTTCTGGGAATAAACCATCTTCTATTACTCCTTGATGCATTTCTCGCAATTCCTGGCGAATGTATCTTAGATGACTTACCACTTGTTCTCTTTTGGTTTGAGACATAGTTTAAATGTTTAAGTTATCTCCTTATAATTGAAGGAGTTTAATTTTATAAGTTATTTAATTTACCAAAAATAGCAGAGTTTAGACAATTTTTTTATACAAACAAATTATTCATAATTTATACAAGAAGAATTTTTTTGATGTGCAAACCACAGAAGCTTTCATAAGAAATGCTTTCAAAGTATTCAATTGCAAGAGTTATCTTATTTCTAATAAAAAGAATTAATCATAATTAGCTGATTTTATGGAGAATGAGCGAATTGAAAAAAGGAATTGATAGATCAATCCTGAGTCCCTAAAATAATTATTTTTCAATTGATAATTTAGTGAAAATTTAGATTTCACTTATATCTCAGTCTAAAACAAGATATATTTAACTAAGTAATGGAAGATTGAGTAAGAACTAAAAATGATAAATCTGAATAAAAGCAAGAAAATACTGGTTCTTATTTCTGGAAGTATTGCATGTATCAAGACACCATTAATAGTTAGTGATCTTTCAAAAACAGGGATGACAATCAAATGTGTAATTACAGAAAGTGCAAAAAAACTGGTTAGTCAAATTTCTCTGTCAATCTTATCAAGGAATAAATGCTATTCAGATATTGATTTTTGGGATTCAGACCAAACTAAACCCTTGCATATTGAATTAGCAGAATGGGCGGACATTATATTAATAGCTCCTTTAAGTGCTTCAAGCCTTTCAAGATGGGCGACTGGATTATCTGAAGGATTAGTTGCCAATATTCTCTTGGCAACTAAAAAACCAATCATTGCTATTCCTGCAATGAATACACAAATGTGGACAAATAGTGCAACTCAAACCAACTGGGAAAGAATTACTTCATATAAAAATGTTTTAGGTATTCCTCCAAGTAAAGGTTTGCTCGCATGCGATAACTATGGGACTGGGAAAATGGCTCCTATTGAATTAATTAATTTAGCCATTATGAGTTCCCTAATATCAATTGAGAAAGGGATACCCATAAGTGGAGATTTAAAAAACACTTCTTTTTTAATCTCTGCAGGAGCAACAAAAGAAGAATTAGATGCAGCAAGAACTCTTACGAACCGAAGTTCAGGAGAGATGGGCTTAATGATTGCTCAGGCAGCAAAACTAAGAGGAGCCAAAGTATATTTTGTATATACAGACATCCAATTTCCTGTTGAATTTGCTGAGGGACTTATAATCAAACATGTATCTTCAGGTCTCTCAATGCAGTCGGCAATGGAAGATTTTCAGAAACAGAGTGACATTGTTGTGATGGCAGCTGCAATTACAGATTTAAGAAACCCAATTCAACCAAGGGAACCAATTAAGACTCCAAAAAGTGATTTAAAAGAACTATTATTTAAAGATCTTGAATTGGTACCTGACATATTGAAAAAAATGATAAAAACAAAAAAGAAAAATCAAAAGTTTGTAGGTTTTTGTGCATTCACTGGTGATTTCGAAACCGCTAAAAAATTAGCTTTAAAGAAAAAGCAATCAAAAGGGTGTGATTTTTTATTTGCTAATCCTGTAGATCAACCGGAACAAGGTTTTGGGAAAAATAATTTTAATAAAGGATGGCTTTTTGAACCAGATGGAAATATTGTTCATTTTGAACTCGCATCCAAATTAGAAATTGCACACGAATTACTAAATAGGATTACAAAATGAAAACTAATTAAAAATTTACATATTTTGCAATTAATTTTTTCATAACTTGAAAGCCATTGATATAATTAGGATTTGAAGAAAAAAGCCTTAGTTTATGATTAAAAAAAAAGCTACGGGTTGTTTAAAGGCTGTAAAAGGTCCCCATAATTAGCTTTTTCCCTTGTAATATCCGAACTGAACAACTGGGTTGATTAGCCCCTTGGACCTCAAGCGCAATTACTTACACTTTCTTATGAGACTTCGTTCTTTACTAGCCTTAATGTTGGCAGTCACTCTTACATTCGCTCTACCTCCTAAAGCAACAAATGCATTTGTTGAAAGAGGAAATGCTAAGTTTACAGACATTGTAAATACTGGTAAAGCAAATGATTGCCCTGTTTTAGATACTGATTTATCAGGCAAAATAAATCTAGGCAATGGTGATTCCTTAAAAGGCATCTGCATGCACCCTACAGAGGTTTATGTAAAACTACCTGGCACTAAAAGACAAAAGGCTGGATTTGTTGAATCAAAAATCATTAGCCCTAGAAATAACACAACTGTAGATCAAGTCTATGGTGAAGTTAATTCAGGCGAATTCAAAGAATCTGGTGGTATAGATTTCCAATTAATCACAGTTCTTACTCCTTCTGGAACCGAGGTACCTTTCGTTTTTTCTGCAAAAGATCTAACAGCAAAAGTACCAAATTCTTTAGAAGCAGGATCAGAGCTTAGTGGGACCACACTTACACCAAGTTACAGAACAGGGGATTTCCTAGATCCAAAGAGCAGAGCTAAAGATACTGGAGTTGAATATGCTCAAGGACTTGTTGCTCTTGGTGGAGATGATGATGAACTGGCTAAAGAGAACATAAAAGTTGAATTAGATGGTAAAGGAACTATTACTATGACAATCAACAATGTTGATAGTGATACTGATGAATTCTCAGGAACATTTGAAGTAATTCAACCATCAGATACGGATATGGGTTCTAAAGATCCATTAGATGTAAAAATAAAAGGAGAACTTTACGGAAGAAAAGCTTAAAAGGAAAGAGGGATTTAATCCCTCTTTTTTTTGATAAATTTTTCAAGATTAGATAGATATCTAATCAAATTAATTATGTATTAACAACATGACAATAAATCAAAGCTTGGGAGATGAATATAAAGGCAAAATAAAACCTCACGGGGGGAAATTAATTGATTTGTTTATTCCTCCCCAAGAAAAAGAAAAGCTCCTAAAAAAAGTAGATTTCTCTCATGAATGCAGTGATAGAAATGCTTGCGATGCAGAATTACTTTCGATAGGTGGATTCTCCCCTTTAACTGGCTTTATGAATCAAGATGATTATATTTCAGTAGTTGAGAATTACAAACTCATATCAGGATATTTCTTTGGGTTACCTATAGTGCTTGATACTAATGATGAAAATATTAAATATGGGAATAATATTCTTTTAAAATATAAAGGACAAAATCTTGGCATATTAAATGTATCTGAAAAATGGGAACCAAATAAAGTTCTAGAAGCAAAGCATTGTTATGAAACAACTTCTACAGAACATCCAGCTGTAAGAATGATATTTTCTGAAAGAAAAAAATATTACCTCGGAGGCAAATATTATGCTTTTGAATTACCAAAAAGAGATTTCCCCTGCAAAACCCCTAAAGAAGTTAGAATTGACTTACCTGAAAATCATGATGTCATTGCCTTTCAATGCAGAAATCCAATACATAGAGCCCATTACGAATTGTTTTCCAATTCTTTAACCTCAAAGAATGTTAAAAAAGAAGCTGTAGTTCTAGTTCATCCAACTTGTGGTCCTACTCAACAAGATGATATTCCTGGAAGAGTAAGATTTTTAACCTACAAAAAATTAGAAGAAGAACTAAATGATCCAAAAATAAGATGGGCTTATTTACCTTATGCTATGCATATGGCAGGACCTAGAGAAGCTCTTCAGCATATGATTATTCGCAAGAATTATGGATGCACTCATTTCATAATTGGGAGAGATATGGCGGGATGTAAATCTTCTTTAAGTGGAGATGATTTTTATGGTCCTTATGATGCTCAAAATTTTGCTAATAAAATTTCCCATGAACTAGGTATGCAAATCATTCCATCCAAAAATCTAGTCTACACAATAGAGAAAGGATATGTAACAGCAGAATTTGCCAAAGATAATGGATTAAATATCCAAAAATTAAGTGGTACTCAATTTAGACAAATGCTAAGAAGTGGTGAAAATATTCCTGAATGGTTTGCCTTTAAAAGTGTAGTAGATGTTCTTAGAAACTCGTGATTATCAATTATATTTACTAATATATAACAATGAGACCTAAAAAACATTGAACAAAAGATTGCGCAACTTATCACTGTATATACTTTCAGTAATTGCAGTGATATTTGTATTTACCTCTTTTTTTGGTAAAGCAGGCACTGATAACTCATTTAAAGTCATTAGATATAGCGATTTCATAGAAGCTGTTCAAGAAAATGAAATAAATAGAGTGGAGATTTCAGCTGATAGGACTAGTGCGAAAATAGTGGAAATGGATGGTAGAAGATCTCAGGTTAATCTTCCTCCAGACAAAGATCTTCTCCAGTTATTAACTGAAAACAATGTTGATATTTCTGTTGAACCATCAAGACTACCTAATCCATGGCAGCAAGCACTAGGAAGCTTAATTTTCCCAATATTATTGCTTGGTGGTTTATTCTTTCTTGTTAGAAGAGCACAAAGTGGAAATGGTGGCGGAGGAAATCCTGCTATGAACTTTGGGAAAAGCAAAGCCAGACTTCAAATGGAACCATCTACTAATGTAACGTTTGGAGACGTAGCAGGAATTGAAGGGGCAAAATTAGAACTTACAGAAGTGGTTGATTTTCTTAAAAGTCCAGATCGCTTCACAGCTGTTGGGGCTAAAATACCTAAAGGAGTTTTATTAGTTGGACCTCCTGGAACTGGAAAAACTCTTTTAGCTAAAGCAGTAGCAGGTGAAGCTGGTGTTCCATTTTTCTCTATATCTGGTTCTGAATTTGTTGAAATGTTTGTTGGAGTAGGAGCAAGCAGAGTTAGAGACCTTTTTGAACAGGCTAAGAAGAATGCTCCTTGCATTGTTTTTATAGATGAAATTGATGCGGTTGGAAGACAAAGAGGAGCAGGACTTGGTGGAGGCAATGACGAAAGAGAACAAACATTAAATCAATTGCTAACAGAAATGGATGGATTTGAAGGCAACTCTGGAATCATAATCGTTGCCGCAACAAATAGACCAGATGTATTAGATTCGGCCCTTCTAAGACCAGGGCGATTTGATAGACAAGTAACTGTTGATCGTCCTGATTACAAAGGAAGGCTTCAAATTCTTGATGTTCACGCCAAAGATAAAACACTTTCGAAAAATGTAGACCTTGATAAAGTAGCAAGAAGAACCCCTGGATTTACTGGAGCAGATCTTGCCAATTTACTAAATGAAGCTGCTATTCTTGCAGCAAGAAAAGATTTAAAGGAAGTTAGCAATAAAGAAGTAAATGATGCTATTGAGAGAGTTATGGTAGGACCTGAGAAGAAAGACAGGGTTATTAGTGACAGAAGGAAAGAACTAGTTGCATACCATGAAGCAGGACATGCAGTTGTAGGTGCTTTAATGCCAGATTATGACCCTGTACAGAAGATAAGCATCATCCCTCGAGGCGCCGCAGGAGGTCTAACCTTCTTTACACCTAGTGAAGAAAGAATGGAATCTGGTTTATATTCAAGAGCTTACTTGCAGAACCAAATGGCGGTTGCTCTTGGAGGTAGAGTAGCAGAAGAAATTGTCTATGGAGAAGAGGAAGTTACAACTGGAGCATCTAATGACTTACAACAAGTTGCTCAAGTTGCTAGACAAATGATTACCAAATTTGGAATGAGTGATAAATTAGGACCTGTTGCCCTAGGGAGATCCCAAGGTGGAATGTTTTTAGGAAGAGATATAGCCTCTGAAAGGGATTTCTCCGAAGATACTGCAGCAACTATTGACTCAGAAGTTTCTGAATTAGTTGAAACTGCATATCAAAGAGCAAAGAAAGTGCTCGTTGATAATAGAAAAGTATTAGATGAACTAGCTCAAATGCTCATAGAGCAAGAGACAGTTGACTCTGAAGAATTTCAAGAACTCTTAATTAACAGACAAGTAGAAGTTGCAGAATATATTTAGTTATTAAATATTGGGAAATTATATTTCCATGAAAAAATTTATAACCTCAATAAGATTACAGCCAATAATTTTATTAATTAGATTATCTTACGAATCCTTATATGAATTAAAGCTAGATAAACTTTTGGAATTAATTAATTTCTTATATAATCATAATTTAACTAATATAGAGATTAGATGGGAAGATCATAAAAACTGGAAAATAATCCTTAAGAGAATAAAAGAAGAATTCCCAAAAATATTAATTGGTGCTGCTACTTTAAGAAATAAAGATTCAATAAATAATGTTAAAGAATTAAATTTAGATTTTGCAATGATGCCATTTTGGGACAAAGATCTTATGAATTACGCAAATCAAATTAATCAATTTGTTATACCAGCAATCCAAAATGAGAATCAGTTAAGTAATGCTAATAAGATGAATTGTAATATAATTAAGATATATCCTGCTAATGAACTTGGCATTGAATTTATCAAGAAAATAAATACGAATAATATAAATATTGCAGCTGGGGGGCTTGAATCAGACGATATAGATATATGGCTTAAGAAAGGATATAATGGATTAGTACTAGGAAGAAAAGTCTTTAATAATTACAGCCTAAATCAGAAATTCTTAAATTGGATAAAACTTAATCAAGAAAATTTTCATTAATTATACTTTTAATATAGATAATCAATTTAAAACCTATTTCTCTTAATTTAAACAAAAATCTAAAGTATGTTGCATTGAGCATGATTAATCATCATCTGATCAGCCAAAACCAAAGCTACCATTGCCTCTACCATAGGTACAGCTCTTGGTAAAACACATGGATCATGTCTCCCTGTAGCTTGTAATTTAGTTGATTCACCCAAAGAATTTATAGTTTGCTGTTCCTTTCGAATTGTCGCAGTTGGTTTAAAAGCAATTCTCATCACTATATTCTCTCCATTACTAATTCCTCCTTGAATACCTCCAGAATTATTAGATAGTGTCTTGTATTGCCTTAAATTGTCTCCAGGAACAAAAGGATCATTGTGTTCACTCCCTTTAAGAAAAGTTCCTCCAAAACCAGAGCCTATTTCAAAACCTTTAGTTGCTGGAAGAGACATTAAGGCTTGCGCAAGTAAAGCATCTAATTTATCAAAGACAGGAGAACCAGCACCAACAGGCGGCTTACGCACTAGACATTCTATTACACCTCCACAAGAATCACCTTCTTTTGCAATCTCTTCTATTTTTCTTATCATTTTTTCTGCTGCTATTTGATCTGGGCAACGAACAATATTTGCTTCTATTTGCTTCTGATTAACTATATCTAGATTAATTTCACTATCTATATCATAGATTCTCTTAACCCATCCTAAAATTTCGGAGCCAAATTTTTTTTTCAAAAATTGTTTTGCTATTGCACCTGCCGCTACCCTACCAATAGTTTCTCTAGCAGAAGCTCTTCCTCCTCCACTTGGGGCCTGTATTCCATATTTAGATTGATATGTAGCATCTGCATGAGAAGGTCTAAAAACCTTTTCCATTGATTGATAATCTTTTGGTCTTTGATCTGTATTCCTTATCATTAAAGCTATAGGAGTACCAAGCGTTATATTTCCGTTTAAGCCACTCATCACTTCGATCTTATCTTCTTCTTTTCTCTGCGTTGTGATTTTACTTTGACCAGGTTTTCTTCGGTCTAGTTCATACTGAATCTCATCAAGATTAAGTTCTAATTTGGGAGGGCAACCTTCAATAACAACCCCCAAACCTCCTCCATGAGATTCACCAAAAGTACTTATTTTAAAAATTTTGCCAAAAGTACTACCCATAAAAAAATGTCTTTGATTTGAGAATAAATAAAATTTAGGAAAAAAAAAAGCCCCCTTAAGGGGGCTTTAAGGAAACTTGGCTTAACCAATAGCAGGAGCTGTAAGTGCTACAGAAGTAGACTCAGCAGATGCAAGGTCAAGTGGGAAGTTATGAGCATTACGCTCATGCATTACTTCCATACCTAAGTTTGCGCGGTTTAATACATCGCCCCATGTAGGAACAATCTTACCGTTAGCATCAACAACTGACTGATTGAAATTAAAACCATTCAAGTTAAATGCCATTGTGCAAATTCCCATTGAAGTTAACCAAACACAAACAACTGGGAAAACTCCCAAGAAGAAGTGAAGTGATCTACTGTTGTTGAAACTTGCGAATTGGAATATCAAACGACCGAAGTAGCCATGAGCTGCAACGATGTTATATGTTTC
>CETG01430889.1_pt1 | contig 60873 bp, 64 predicted proteins | sample 361471 | NCBI WGS metagenome assembly CETG01 (sample SAMEA2622696, study PRJEB7988) | marine metagenome | isolation source: saline water (ENVO:00002010), including | reverse complement strand
ATACAAAATGGAATTTTGATCAAGATTTTTTAGATTCATATTTCAAGTTATTGAAGAATAATCCCACTTTAGAAAGTGAAATAGGTTATAAGAGGCATTATTTATCAGTAGATGATGCTGCATTGGGAAAGTTGGCATTTTGCCAAAATAGTTTTCTGAGTTATGTAGATAGTTTTAATTTAAAAAATAAACTTTGGATTATGCTTGATGTTAAAGAATTAAAAATTCTAGAGATGGATCCTTCCTCCTATCTAGATAGTCTATCAATATTCTCTGGATCTTTAAGTCCTGTAAGTGCTATAAGACTTGCTGTGAAATTAAGCGATTTAGATTATGCTATCTACCTTGCAAAAGAATTGAATAATAGAGGATATGAAGTAGCCGTTAATATTATGAGTGTATTTAAGCATCAGCCTGAAGCAATATGTGAATCAGTTGAAATTCTTTCAAAGATAGATTTATCAAGAATTTATTTAGCTGATTCCGAAGGTATAGGAAATCCTATTTTGATGTTAAATTTATTCGAATCTATTTCATCAAAAGTTGATAGAACAATTGATATAGGATTTCATTCTCATAATAATAATGGTATGGCAATGGCTTGGTGTCTTCTTCCTGTCTCTAAATTAATAGATGCTTGTGATGGATCATTTCTTGGGTTTGGTCGAGGAGCTGGTAACGCTTCTACAGAATTGTTAATGGCTTATTTCTCTGAATTATCTGCAAAGCAATGCTCTTATATTATATCTTTCATTAATGATTATATTAAACCACTTCAAGTTAAATATGAGTGGGGAACATCTTTAGCTACTATAATTGGTTCTAAGTTAAAACTTAATCAGAATCAATTACTCCAATTTGTAGAACCTAGACAATTTAATATTGAGCAAAAAATATCTGCAATGTATAAATATAATTCTCTGAATATAGAAAAAATAAGTTCAGATGAAAAGAATATTATTTCAAAAAATTTAGTTCAAGTAGCAAATAAATCAGTTTTAATTGTAGCTTCTGGAATGACTATGCAAAACTGTAGCTTTGCTGATTCAATAAATTTATATATTGAAAAATATAATCCTGTAATTATTGAAATTAATGTTGTTACTTCTTTGGAAAATAATATTTATCGTATAACTTGCGTAAATTCGTTAGAAAGACTCTGTCAGGTTCTATCTCGTTTAAGATCTGAACCAAGTCAATATATTACTTCAGATAAGAAAATATATTCCGTATTACTTGAGAAAAATAAAGATTCAAAAGTTTGTTTTATTGATGAAAAAACCCTTAATAATGAACTTAGTTCAGATCAGATACGTCACTCTGTATGCGTCGCTATGGCATATTCTTCCTTGAATGGCGCCAAGGATATTTGGCTGGCTGGAGTTGATGGAGAAGAATCTTTGGTGTCTAGGTTCTCTTTGGTTCAAAGAGCTATTGATACCATCTCAAAAAATATTCCTATATATAGTCTAACTCCAACAAGACATTTTCTTCCTTTAAAGTTAGTACATTCTATTGTGTAAATATGGCTCAAATTGTTATTCCTGCAAGAATTAACTCTTCTCGTTTGTCTCAAAAAGTTCTTAAGGATGTCAATGGTCTTCCTTTATTTGTTGCTACGGCTAAGCGCGCTATAGAAATAGTCGGAAATGATTTTGTTACTGTTGCAACTGATTCTAAAGATGTCATTAAAATTGCACGAAATTATAATATCAATTGCGAGATGACATCTAATAAATGTTTAACTGGTTCTGATAGAGTTTTAAGTCTTGCCAGAAAAAAAGGATATCAAAAGGTGATTAACTTACAAGCTGATGAGCCTTTATTCCCTTTAAGTTCTATTAAGAAATTAGTTGAAATTGTTTCTAATGAATCTATACCAGCTGTAATTGCGGGTTTTGAATATACAACAAATAAATCTAAGTATTTATCATTAAAAGTCCCTAAAATGCTATTAGCATCAGATAATAGACTTATCTACACTTCTAGGCATCCATTGCCGGCTTCTAAAATTTCAAATGGTTCCACCAGCGGTAATATACAAGTATGTATTTATGCTTATGATGTAAATAAAACAACTTGTTATCATGAGAATAGAAAAAAAGGTCCGCTAGAATCTTCAGAAGACCTTGAATTACTTTCTTGCATTGAGAATAATATTGAAGTCAAATGTATAAAATTAGAGAATTCACCTTTCTCTATTGATACTGAAGAAGACTATTCTAATCTTTGTAGTCTTCTAAAAGAACCTAAATAATAATCAGTATTCCTCTACTATTCTTTTAATTAGTTATTTTACGAAACATGGAATATTTTTTTAGATCTAATAAATTCAAGCATTCTCTTTTGTATTCCTTCATTGAAATTATTCTTGTATTATCTGTACAGTTATATATTTTAGATTTCTCTAGATAATACTGAAGGTCTGAAATATCAGTTTTAATATTATTATTTGATCTTACAAATAATTCTGTATATGTATTGATTTGACCTGATATGGTTTCTATCTTGCCTGTGAATTTCTTGTATTTTCTATATGGGATATCTATTTGTGATTCGACATAATGAACATATGTTAATGAATTATTATCTGAGACATTAATTATTAATATTTTAGAATTAGCTTTTTCTAGAATATCAAAAACAGAATTAGGTCTAAATGGCGTTAAGTCTGAAGCTGAATTAATAGATTTAGATAAATTACCAATTGATGTAAAAGAATAAACAGGAGAGAATGATCTAGCCCCATCGTTAAGAAGAAGTACTCTTTTTGAGAGTATTCCAGTCTCACACTCTAAGTCCTTAAAAGAGGCATACCCTTTATTACTAAAGCTAAATGTGAAAACTGGAAAAACTAATGTTCCTAAAGGACCTACTTTTCTTAATAAAGACTCAATAAATTTATCAATAAAATCTATTCTCTTATCTTTTGAATCAAATTTACGTAATAATTTAACTATATTTGAATGAATTAAAATACAATCCCCGCTAATTATGCCAAGTTCATTTATTTCTTTAATTAAGCCATTCATTATTGATTAAACCTCTTTAAATTTGGAAGATATATAGCTTTTAGAACTTCTCTCTCAAATTCAGATTGATGATCTTTATTCGATCTATATATATAAAATCCACCATTTGTAAGTTCTCTCATTGATGGAAAACACCATTTATTATTTAATGTACTCTCTATGGCATTAATATTAAATCGTAATTCTTTTAATTGATCACATCCTTCCATAGCTGATTTCCCCTCTAATCTTTTACTATTAATATTTCCGTTTTGGTCTACAAGTGAAATAATAAAATTGTATTTTGTACTTTTATTTTTAGCGCTTGTTTTGGATATTTCAGATAAATCATCTATTTTTTTTTCAATAAAGCAACAGAGGTTTTTTATGAAATTTTCTTTATTGATTTTTTGATTATCATATTGGCAAAGAAATTGTTCTTCTGATACCGAAAGTTCTTCAAATCTATTCTCATAAGAACCATTTCTGAAAATCATATCTCCAGGTTTAAGGTTTCTTACATGAACGTTATTTTTCTTGTATTCTTCGATTACATTATGATCATCAATAGCTGGGAATGGATATTCTACTTTATCCGTATATTTAAGGGATGATGCATATAAAAAGTTATGCGTTGTTCCTATTTTCTTTATTCGGGTACTTTGTTTCACGAAAGATTTTTTATCTTTAATTTTTTCTAGTTCTAAATTAGATTTAGTCGGGTGAATACCATTAATAAATCTTGGATAAATCCCAGTAAGCCTTTTTATATATAAACCTATAAAAATATCTGAAGTCTCTTGCATTGAGAATCTCTTTTTGAATAATTCTAATTCTTTATCGCTATCCATTAAGTTATCTGTTTGTATATATACGCTGGGATAATCCTGAGTTTCAATTATTAAAGATGCATCATGTTCTTCTATGTCTAATACATAATGGAGTTTTTGCTGAGGATTAAGAAATATAGAACCAGAATGTCCAGTAAGTCGGATTATTTTGTTCTTACTGGTTAAATGAGTCCTTAAATTCTTAGTCATATAATCATTGACTCCAAAAACGGGTAATAAAAAAGTAGAATCCTGAATTTTAGCGTCGAGAAGTTTAATGCTTTCATGCCAATGATCACTATGAGAGTGTGACAAGAACACATAATCATATGAACTGGCTTTAGGAGAAGAGGTTTTATCCGCTAATGACAATTTATTTGCCCAGCATGATCCATAAATCCATGGATCAGTAATAATTGAGGAGTTGGGAGTTATAAGTTCAACACAAGCATGATTTAAGTGATGAATAAAAAAATTATCTTTCATTATTTATTGATAAACTCCCTTAAAAATAATTTTACAAAAGTTACTTTATTTAAGATAATTAAGCAAGCTATTCTTAAGGTCACAACAAATATTTTACAGTTTGGTTTTATTCCTATTCCGAATCTGCTATTGTCACCTCTGAATTTAGTAGAAATATTAATTGTTGCTATCTTTGTAGATAATTTATTTAATATAGTATATACAAGAAGATTCATACCTATATAATCAATATCAAATTGTTTTTCTAAATAAGACAAGTTAAATGAATTAAGATTATATCCTCTATAACCTGAGATAGGATCTCTAATTCCTATTAACAATAAAGATATAAAGGAAAGTAATTGTTCTGAAGGTCTCTGCAAATTACTCCTTATTGTATGTACAACTGAATAGCCATCTAATAAGTAACTATAAATTAATGGAATAGTTTCTATGGGGTGTTGATTATCTGCATCAATAGTTATGCAGTATTTATATTTATTCACTTTGGCAATTATTAAACCTCTAAATAGTGATTGATGGTACCCCAGGTTGGATTCATTTTTATATACCATTGCCCCTTTTGATTCTGCTATTTTTAATGAATTATCAGAGGAGCAATCATCAATAACAATTATATCTGATAAGTTTTGCAGCTTTTTTACTAATTCTCCAATCGTTCTTCCTTCATTATAGCAAGGAATTATTATTACTAATTCGTTAAATCTTCCCATTTGAGATTTTCTCCTTTCTTTAAGGTTTTATTTGATTTAGGAGATTTTATTCCTTCAAATGATCGAGGGCTAATGGAGTTCTTCTGGCAAGGTCTAAGCGCATGAAAATCACTTATTTTTAGTATGGAACCTTCTTGGATTTCTCTAATTGCATATAGACTTCTCTTTTGAACAATAGAACTATCTATTTCATTAAATTCAATTTTTTTATTTCCATCTCCTAAAGCCTTTTCAAGATCTCTTGTTCTCTCAACCATTAATTTCCATTTCTGAGGATTTATTGCAAACGAATGATCTGGTCCTTCGCGATTATTATCATCAGTAAAATGTTTCTCAATAATTGTTGCTCCTAGAGCTACTGCTCCTATTACACTTAACTCATCTTCTGTGTGATCAGACAAACCAATCTTAGCCTTTGGGAATAATTCCTTATAAGTACTAATAACTTTTAGATTAGTATAATGAAGATTTGAGTATTCACCTGAATAATTCGTATTACATTGAAGTAAGCTGACCTCTGGATTGTTTTCGCAGGCTGCATAGTAAGCATCTTTTACTTCTTCTAAACTTGATGCACCAGTAGCTATAACTATTGGCTTTGGCTTGTTTGAGACATGCCTTATTAAATCCAACCAACTAATATCTCCAGATCCTATTTTGAAGAAATCTACATATTCTTCTAGTTCGTTAGATAATTCTATTGAATATGGAGATGTTGAGAATAAGACTTTTGCCTCTTGACATGCTTTGGCAATTTGCTTAGTCCAAGAAGTTGGAGTGGAGGCATCTTCATATGTTTTATATACAGATTTTTTCCATTTTGTTTGATGTGCTTTTGTAGGAAGTTGATCAAAAGCTTCTTTACTCAAGATAGTATTTGCCTTGAAATGTTGAAGCTTCACAGCATCTGCTCCAGCTTCAGCAGCTAAATGAACTAATTTAATTGCTCGTTCTAGAGAACCATCATGATTCGATCCTATGTCCGCTATAAAGAAGACTTTTTCGCCAAAAGTGAAGCTATCTGAAAATCTCATTGTCATTTATATCTTTATACTCTAGCAGAAGTTTATTCATAACCTCTTTAGGGTTAGGAAGTATCACTCCAGTATGTTTTTCGAATTTACTGCAATCTAAAGACATATCTTTTGGGCGTAGGGCAATAAATGAATCTTGTTGAATATTCTTATCTAAAGTTTGATAAGAAATTAAATTGATTTTATCATCTCCAATTTGTTTCTTTACAAATTCCTTAGTAAAGGAAAGTTTGTTTATTGACCACTTTGATCCAAGATTATAAACACCATTTATATTGTATTTGAAACAAATTTGCTCAATTATATTTGTTAGATATCCAATTGTTATAGGGGAAAACTTTGACCTACTAATCTTCATTAATTCCTTTTTCTTTGATTGTGATATTAGCCAATCGGTATAAGAAGGTTTTAGAGAAAGGCTTTTACCAATAAAATTAGTTCTTAGAATTATACAATTGTCTTTTCCAAGAACTTTTTCACCTTCAAGCTTAGTTTTTCCATAGTAATTTATAGGTTGAGCGAAATTCTCTGAGTGAGGACCATCCCCTGAATAAACTTGATCTGTAGAAATATGAATTAATTTAAATTGATAATTTGATTGCATCGATGAGATTTCTTCGCATATACCTATATTAATTTTGCGAGCTAAATCTTTATTAACCTCACACTCATTTACATCAGTTAAAGCAGTCGTATTAATAATATGAGAAACTCTCTCGAGCTCTATGCATTCTTTTATTTGATCAGCGGTATAATTATTTATAACGATGTCTGCCGTATCCTTTCTTGAAATTGATTTAATATTGTGCCCTCCTTGCTTCATCCTTAAAACAATCCTTTTGCCTAATAAACCTTCACCTCCTAAAACTATTATCGACATGTTTATGTAATTGTCCAACCACCATCAATTGTAATTGTAGAACCTTGACAATATTCTGATTTATCAGAAAGTAAAAATTCTATTGCCCCTGATATGTCTTTAGGTTTCCCTATCCTTTTAGGTATTGTTTGATCTTCAAGCGCTTTAATAAACTTAGGTTTGTTGATTTGTACTGAATTATTTGGAAATGCACCAAGCCTAAGTACATTAATTCTTAGATTGTTTTTCTGGTTAAATGCAACAAACCATTTACCCCCTCTTTCTAAGGCTGATTTCATTGAGCCATATAATAAAGCGTTAAAATCTTGTTCTTCTTCATAAATATCGTATTTAGGACTTAAATTTGCATACATAGAACTAATTAGAATAATTGAAATATTTGAATTACATTCTTGAGCAATAGCATTTATTATTTGCATTTGTCTCCCAAATATTCCCATACATGCTCTAATAATGCTTTCATCAGACAAGTCATTTGGATTTTTAGGATATCCATAATAAAAACTAACTATGAAACCACTAATATTAGTACCATTCTCTAGAAATATTTTCTTAATCAATTTTTTTATAGATTTTTCATTCGTTTGTTCAAAATCAAAATTAATCCCTTTATATCCCACATGATTTATAATTGTTTCGGCGGTTCTTGAGATTCCGATTATATTGTACGTATTTAATAAATCATTAATAACTTTAGGTCCTAGGTGACCTCCAGAACCCAAGAATATAGCTATAGGTTTTGACTTTTTATTGCTAGGCATACTTCTTCTCAGATAGGTCCCATTCTTCATTACTTATGATACAGTTAATGATCTTATTCATTGATGCGATCTCACCATTTTTAAGATCTATACCTTTTAAGATTTTGCGTGAGTTTACATATTCATCAAGAGTATCAATTGTAATTGTTTTCTTATGAACTATTTCTTTAAACTTAACCCAATCATTGATTTGATAATCTGGATCTACGAATGATATCTTCTGATTTTTTTTAATCCAAGGAGTTACATGTTCAACATCATTGCCTTCACTTGAGCAAGAAATACTATTTCTAAGAGCTTCAACTGTAAAATATTCTGAATTCATACCTTCTAAAACTAATTTAGGGTTACCTGTAATATAATCACAATCGGAGGTGTTCATTTTTTGGATAAATTTTTCAAAAAGGCTAGTATCAGTAAAAGGATTATCTGCAGTTACTCTTATAATTGATTTGAGATTATACTTCTCTGCAAGATGCATATATCTACTTCTTACATTTACTATACTTCCTCTAAAAACTCCAGCGATATTTTTCTCGTTTTCGATCTCGTCAATTATTAGGTCATCTTCTTTTTTGCTTGAGGTTAATAAATATACGGGTAGATTAGTAAGTAAACATGATCTAATAAGATACTTTAAAATAGATTGACCATTTAGTTCTAAAAGAACTTTTGCTGGAAGTCTTGATGAAGATAATCTTGCTTGAATTCCTATCCCTATATCGATCATATCGGCCAACCTCTTGGATCAATTAATCCGTTTGACAATTTCGGTGGGCTAATTGAAACTTGTTTTTCTTTCTTGTGAATTTCTGAATTATTAATTAGTGCTTCTGCTTCTGCTGTTGAATTTAATCCAATAATAATTTCATCTACTTCTTCTTGAGATAAAATATAATTCATACAATATGATTGAGGAGATATTCCAGCTTGTGCTAGTTGATAATGCCATCTTTTAATTTCCATATAATCTGAATTATTTATAAATTTTGGCAGTTTTTCTATATCACATAATAAGATACCTTGAAGATAAACACTTCTTGCTGAAATTATATTAAATATATTTTTATATGATTCTTCTTCTCTCAGTTTGTTAAGTATTCTTTGATCCACACATGAAATAGGTATCTGTAATTTATTTAGATTTTGCTTTAAAATATCTTGATTTATTTCATCAAAATATGATGAAATACCTACGTATTTTACTAATCCTTTAGATCTAAGTTTTTCTAACCATTCTTTTATTCTTTCTCTTTTTATGTCTTTATATTTATGAAGTAATAGTGCATCAATATATTCAACTCCCCAATCTTTTAATAAAGTTTTGATTTCTTTTTCTAATTTATTTAGCTCTTCTTTATTATTATCATCTAATGTTTTAAATGATACTTTCGTGGTAATCTCAAAGCAATGGTTACTTGGTAAGCATTGGCTTAAGATATTATGAGCATTTCCATAATCAAAAGCTGTATCAATCTTTTTAATCCCAGCTTCTTTACATATCGAAAGTATTTTTGAAATAGTATTCTTATCTAATGTTTCTTTTTCTCTATTAATCACACCATATTTCATTCCAAATGAAGCAGTCCCTATCGAGATTTTATTAATCATGAGTTATCACCTCTGCTAAATTATTCTCTATCGCTATTTTTTGCATCTCTAGTAATTGATCAAAATCCAATCCTAGTTTTTCGGAAATATCAAAAGTGTCATTTTCTCCATCACAATACCAAAGCATATTTATTAAATTTCTACCCAAATCATTCTGATTCTTTTTATGGCTCATTCCTCCTGTTCTTGAACCCATATTTAATCCCATTAAAAATGGTTCTCCAATTGTTGTTGCTGCAATTTTTCTGTTCTTGGAAACTCGAGTACAAATTTTTTCCACCAGGTCAATACTTGTTATTAAAGATTCTTCAGAGATTAAATCTAGATTATCTAGAGAAGTATGATACTCAGGATATTCATGATATTTACTCTTAGATAAACTTATTACATCTAGACCAACTGTTGGCCAAGCATATTGTCTTTCATCACTACCTCTTTTTTCCGCTGGGTAGGATTCAAATTGATATCCAGAAAACCTTAGTGATTTTATGCATTTGTTTAAAATATTATTTTTATTAATTGTAAGAGGGTATGAAAATACTCTGTTTGTATCGCCTAAACAAGTTAATACAAGCCCAAAGATTACATTCTTTTTTAAACTAGATATTTGATCTCTTATATAAAATATTGATCCAATAGTTTCAGGATGAAAAACCATTCTAATAGTATATTTATTTCTTGTTTCTGAATTGAGGATTCTTCTCCCGATTTCACTGGTAACGCATATCCCTGATGTTTCATTGTTAGCCATTGATGGATGGCATATATATGTAGATAAAAGTATTTCCTTGGAGCTTTCTCCTGGAATTATTAATTCGCCATAATGCATTGGCCAGTCATCAATAAATTCCGAATCTATAAGAACATGACATTCTTTATCTTTTAATGAATTGTACTCTTCCTTAGTAACATTAAATCCCCAATCCTTATTGTAGAAACTGGTAGTATATGGATATGCGCCATTTAATCCATTCCCACATAGATGTAGATGATATTTTAATTCTTCCCAACCTACAATTCTATTGATTGGTTCAGAATAGGATGTGACTCTTATATTTCTTAAATTGAATTCTGCATATTTTTTCCCTTCTTGATCTTTTATCCATGCTTCTTTACAGTTCCAACCCTTTGGGATTTCCCATCCAGAGAATTTTTCTCCTACTTCCCATTTCTTAATATTGAGATCACCAATATAGTCTTTTATAATCTCAAGTGTCCTAAGATTATCAATACCAGAAATACTTCTATTTAGTGGATAGATTCTTTTTGCAAGATCCCAAATCTTCCCCACTTATAATGTTAGTGTTAAGCTGTTAAATTCTATCATGGCTTACAAGATTATTGAATCAAATTTATCTAAATACGGAAATACTGCTCCGTTATTATTAGATATATTTAAGTCTTATTCTGTGTTGATTGAAAAGTCTATAGATGAAAATCAATTTTGGAATTTAGAACAATCCAATGAATATATAGGAACTCGTCTAGATCAAAGGAAATTAATTGAACCTGAATTGCTTTCTTTACTTTCTGAATTATCTGCTTCTTTCCTCTTGGAATTACTTGTTTCACATCAAATAAACAGTCAAAGTATACATCTTTTTTTACCTAGACTCTTAACAACTTTGCCTTTAAAAGATATACCTTCTTCTATTATTAATAATTATTCTCTAAATAAGTCAGGTTTTTTAAATCCTTTTGTTAATAGTAAGTTTAGTTATTTTTCTTTTTTTTCAGATCATCCTCCTCATATTGATTTAATTGATTTTCCTGATTTTGATAATTCCAAACAAGTTTTCACTTGTTTAATACCTTTAACTTCTTCAATATCTCCTGAAGTAGGGGGGTTGTATTTAAGTGAAGCTCCATGGTCTGAATTTCCAGCAATGTCTATTAGAAGAAAGACTATTTATCCCCCAGCTAATTGGTCTTCTTTATTCCTTGATCAATTTCAGCCTATTGTGTGGAATCAAATTCAACCACATACTCTAGGCTATAATAAAAAGCCAAATATGGTTGGCTTTTTTCGATTCTGTTTTTGTCAAGACTTAGAAAACATTCCTAATCTTCGCTCACCGACTATTTCTATTAATCTCCCTAAGTGATTAAAGAATTACCTACTATTGTTTCTATATATCCGCTTCCTTTTGATATACAATTTCGCCATGAAGCAAATATTTCTATATTTCATCAAGGTAATTTCTTTGCATATGAGGAATCAAAGTTAGTAGAAGATAAAGAATATGCAGCATCTGTTTTCCCAGATAAATCATTCTTTTGTGGATTATTACAGTTGGAATTAATACCTAGTGATGTAGATATTTGGATATTTCCTTCCCCTTCTTCAAAATTTGATTTTCAAAGTCTATTCTCTTTGTTTATATATTATAAGGTTTTACCAGTAGATGTTGATTCTCTTGAAACTTTTAAAAATTGGAGTGATAAGCACATAGTTTTTATCCCTCATCATAATATGCACAGTGGATTAGGTTGCTTATTGAATGAATCCAACAACTTTTTATCTGTCACTCAAGATGGCGGAGGGGATTTTGGAGACCCTGCAGATCTTGTTGTTCATTTGTATGAATCTGGTAATCATAAACGTCTATATCAAACTAATAATTATTTTAATGCTGCTAATTTCCATGCTGGGATAGCAGAGATTCTATCTTTTCGAGAAAATGGAAAAGTTTCTGGACTTTCTGCTTATGGAGATGAGAAAGCGGAAATCTTAACTATTTTAAATTCCCAACTTTTAAGATCATCCAAATTATTTCATTATAAGAAAGAGCGCAAGAGTAGAACTCAGCCTGTGCCAAAGCGATTAAATTTAGATTCTTTTGATAAGTATAAGTTATTAAATCCATCACCAGGACATCTTGAATTAAGAGACCAATTAAAAGGGTTTATGCCACAAGATATAGCTTGCACCTCTGAAAAATTCATTTCTTCGACTTATATAGAATTTTTAAAAAAATTACTTTCTGAAAAAGTCTTTGAGTCTTTAAATTCTTCTCTTACAAGTTCTTCTTTACCTATATTTTTCTCAGGAGGATTTTTTAATAATGTTCTTTTAAATAGAGAGATTGTAAATAATTTTTCTTCTTCTAATAAATGTTTGTTTGGAATGGCTCCAGGAGATTGTGGTCTATCCTTAGGCGCAATAGGTCATTATCTTTACACATCTACTAGAGTTAGAACTGAAGAATTTTTAATCCTTTCACCTATGCTAGGTCCATCATTTTCTTCTTCAAGTATTAAAGATTTATTAGATTCAGTTCATCTTAAGTATTTATCTTTTGATTCTTTTGAAAAAACATGCTTAAAAGCTGCAAATCTAATTTCGGAGGGTTCAATTATAGGCTTTTTCCAAGGTCGTGCCGAATATGGACCACGATCTTTAGGCGGTAGATCAATACTTGCTGATCCAAGAAGACTATCTTCTAAATCCAGGCTTAACCAATTAGCAAAGAGAAGAGATTGGTTTATGCCATTTGCTCCGGCAATAATAGATTCCTATATTAATCTATACGTTGAGAATCCAGATTTTGCTAATCCTTTTATGCAAATAGCAACTTATATGACCGCTCAAGCTAAGAAAGATATACCCGCTGCTGTTCATTGCGATGGAACATCTCGCGTTCAAATGGTTACAGAGAAAACCTCATTAGAATTTTATTTGCTTTTAAATAAATTTTATGAATTAACTAATGTTCCATGTTTGCTTAATACAAGTTTTAATAGGCATGGAATATCAACTATTTCTACTCCTAGGCAGGCTATTGAACATTTACTCTTCTCTAATATTGACTATTTGGTAATTGATAATTTTATTGTAGGTAGATCTGAGAACTTGACAGATTCTTATATCTTGCATTCAAATGCAACGCTTTCTGAGTCAGAACAATTAAAGAGACTTCGCCCAATCCAATGAAATGTCCTATTTGTTCAAATATTTCTGTTTTAGTCTATGAATTTACAGATTTCCCTTTACATTTGCCTCCTTCTAAATCTAAATCTATAAACTTATCTAATCTAGAAGTTTATCAATGTAAATCTTGCGACTTCTTATTTAATTCTTATAAGGATTTAGAGTTTTATGATAATTTATATAAAAATCAAATTAGTTATGTTAAGCCTAAATTAAAATCTGATTGGACTAAAATAATTAATGAAAGGAATTATAAGAATATATTGGAGATAGGGGGAGGAATTAATTCAATTGCAAAATTTATTCCATCTAGTATAAAAATAACAATAGTAGATCCATCCATTTCAGATTATTTATTATCTTATGAGAATGTTCAATGCTTTAAGGGAACTCTTAATAATTACTTGGATGATCTTAAAGAGAAAAATATAAAATTAGATTTCGATGCAATTTTTATGTCACATACTCTTGAACATATTCCTAATCCCAAAGAACTTATTGATATTATATCTTCTAATGAGATATTTAATAAATCAGAATTATTAATTGAGCTTCCCAATATACTCCAATATTCTAAATCTATCCCCTTTTATACATTTTTCTTTGAGCATTGTTCTCTTTTTACTCCTCTTAGCTTATATAATTTAATGAAAGGTTTTTCATATAAGCTTATTTCTTCACCTAATCTAAGAACTAATACTGGAGACAGTATGTATATATATAAACCATTTAATGCTTTAATAAATCAAACTAATATTTCTCCTGAGTCTAATTTAATTATAAGTTATTTTAATTCTAATATAAAAGATATAGTTGACTCTTTTATCGAAAAAATATTTTCAATGAATTCTTTAGTTGTTCATCTCCCATATTCAGGCGGAGGTTCTACCTCTTTGTTCCTTTATTACCTCTCAAAAGTCAATAGAAAAGCTTTAGATAAATTATATCTTTCAGATAATCTTTTTTCGGGATATTATGTTTCATCGACAGGACAATTGATTAATGAAAAGCCAGATTTTGACCTTCCTATTATAAAAATTATTGATAAATGATTAAAGAGAAGCCTTTATATTTAGCTATAGATGCATCTAGTGTTAAGTCTGAAGGAGGCATCATTCATTTAGCAAGTATTTTGTCCGAGGTGAATTATTCATCTGATTATGTGTCTAAAATAGTGATTTGGTGCTTCCCAGATCTGAAAATTAGGCTTCCTTCTTCAAGTAAAATATCATATTGCATTATCCCATCTCGTTATAAAAATATTCTGATGCGATTATTTTGGCAATTAATTCTTCTTCCTCGAGATTCAAATTTCTTAAAATGTGAAGCTATATATGTTCCATCAGGTATTTGTTTTAATAGGAATTTGCCTGTGATTCTTTTTTTACAGAATTTACTGCCTTTCCAACCTAAGGAAATGATTAGATATGGACTCACTTTTAATTTATTTCGTTTAATTTTTATTAGATTTGCTCAGGGGATATCTATTCTAATGGCAAAATCTATAATTTTCCCTTCTTTCTATGCATCTAATATTATACGTAAATCATTATTCTATAATACTTCTTTACCTTATTATGTTGTTTATCATGGAGTGAATCTAGACTTTGTTTCTAAACCTTTAGACCAAATTTCTATAAATAATTATTCTCTAGACTTCCCATTCATTATTTCTTATATATCTATAATTGATGTCTATAAACATCATTTAAATGTTTTTAGAGCAGTCAAATTATTAATAAAAGAAGATAATCTTCCAGTCAAACTTAATTTTATAGGTTCTGCAGATTCAAATTTTGCCAAAAAAATTATTAGTAAGATTCAATCTAATCCCAGTATTGATTCTTGGTTTTCCTATTACCCTAATATAAAGCATTCTTTACTTAAATCTTTTTATTCAAACAGCGACTTAATTATTAATGCATCTAGTTGCGAAAGTTTTGGATTATCAGTTTTAGAAGCTATGGCTTGTGGTAAACCAATCGCAGCATCTAAAGATACAGTCTTTAAAGAGATTTTAGGTGAATCAGCAAATTACTTTGATTGTTTAGATTATCAAGATATATACTCATGTCTTAGGTCTTTGATTTATTCTGCTCCAAAAAGAACTTCAATTGTTAATACTTCTCAAATACAAATCAAGAGATTCAGTTGGGCTTCTTCTTCAAGAAATACATTTAGAGCAATCTTTGAATCAGTTAGAAACCCTTCATCATAGCTATCCTTTTATATAATTTATCTTCTCTATCAACAATTTTTAAATTAATGAATCTTTTATTTAATTGACTATTTATATAATTATCTTTGGAAATATTAAATATTTTTTTGGGAATAAAGATTATTGATTGTTTAGCTGCAAGAATATGATTTCTTAAAGCACTACTAGGTCCTTCAAATATGAGTGTTTGGTTGGTAATTTCTTTTTTATTTCTTAAATTAATTATACATAAATCCTTAATATACTTTGAAAAGTAGTTAGATATATATGCTTTACATTCTGGTCTCAAGATTATTTTAATATCTCCATGAGTCCATATTTTACTTAAATTTAGCCATCTCATAATTGAATTACTAATACTAAATTCATGCTGATTTATTAATCCACTATCTCTTTGAGGGGTCAGATTAGGTCCAAATATATAAAGTTCATTGTTTTTTGGTGAACTGGTGTTTTTGTCTTTTTGCTCGTGAAGAATAGAAAATCCATATTGTTTTTTAATGGCTAAACTGCTTTTTGTGAAATTCTTTTTGATCTCAAAGAAATTCAAATCTTTCTTATAGTGTTGATGGAATTCACTTGGCATTAATAGGTTTAGATTATCTTTTTCATGGCTCTTTTTACAGTGATACCACATTATGGGGTATCCATACGAGATCCCATAATTACCACCATGAAGTGCTATAAATACTCCTTTCCATCTCTTGCTTTTATTTATTTGCTTGTTTATTGCTATATAGTTTTCTAGATAACCTTGATGGCTTGCATAGCAAAGGATTTGATTAATGCATTTAGATGAATTAAATGAGCTTATGAAATTTATAATAATTTCAGCACTCCTTTCCTGGGCTACATATGAATTTCGTTTTAACTGATATAACTTACTTAACCTCTTATTTAAATTCTTATACTCACCAGAAGTAAATTTATCAGAGTTAGCTTGCAATTTATTTTTGTAAATTATATTTCCTAATATAATTAATAATTGTGAAGGTATTAAAATATCTAGTCCTTTATATAAAGGTTTTTTCTCTATATGCTTTATAAGATCCTTGTCAAAACTCAAGAAGATTAGCAGGTTTAATTTAGAAGTTCTTCTTTTATTTCTGAACCATTTAAATATGCAATATAATTGAATAAAAAATATCTTCAATAAACCCTTTATAGATATAGTTCTATCTATTTTCGATGAGCATCTTCTGAAGTTATCCTTTTCTAGATATCTCTTAATCTCAATCCTTCCTGATTGTTTAATTCCCATATTTTTTATCCCTTTTATGATTTCATTGGATAATATTTGAGTACTTATTAGCCTTATATATGAATAACTATCATTAGATATTCTTTGTTTAACTATTGAGCTTCTTATGCTTTTAAGTTCTTTTTCTAGTATTCTCTTTGACTTTAATATTACATTTACTCTTTTCATTTAAATCATATCATCTCCTATTTGATTTATTAACTTTTTCAATTCTTCTACAGCTAGGAAATTAGAATTTGTATCTGATGAATAATCTGCTGATCTTTGCGATAATTTAATATTATCAGAATATTGATCAATCCACTTTTCTTTATATTGATCTCTATTCATACCACATGAAATTATATACATTCCACTTGTCTCTAATAGTTCATGGCAGTCTTGAGAGTGAAACAATTCTTCGTGTTTTTTTTCACCTGCTCTTCTTCCTACGATATCTAATTTAAGACCTTCTCCGATTGCCAGAGCCACAGTTTTTACAGAATAGCTTGGCATTTTTGGGACAAATATTTCCCCACCAATTGAATGTTCTAGAGAATATTTGACAACATTAATTGCTTGTGAAAGTGTAATATTAAATCTTGTCATTTCTGGATCTGTAATTGTTAGTCTCCCTTCTTTTTTTTGTTTAAGAAATATAGGAATGACTGAACCTCTAGAACCCATTACATTACCATATCTGACAATACTGCATTTTATTTTATGACCTGTATATCTGTTCGCCGCTACAAATAATTTGTCAGAACATAGTTTGGTGGCACCATATAAATTTATGGGAGAAGATGCCTTGTCGGTACTTAAAGCAATAATTTTTTTGACACCACAATCTGTTGCTGCCTCAACAACATTTTGAGATCCAATTATATTTGTATTTATAAATTCTGTGGGATTGTATTCAGCTGCAGGGACTTGTTTTAAAGCAGCGGCATGGATTATTGTATCAACACCCTGGCAAGCTCTTTTTAGACGATTGTAATCCCTAATATCTCCTAAGAAGTATCTAAGTTTTTTAAATTTCTCTTGAGGGTATTTGTTTTGCATCTCCCATTGTTTTAGCTCATCTCTAGAGAAAATAATAATTCTTTCCCATTCATTATTTGTTTCAAGAAGGTTTCTAATGAACTTTCTCCCAAAACTTCCAGTCCCTCCAGTGATTAAGATTGATTTTGTCATTTCTCTATCATGTTTTTTGTATTGATTCGATTAAATAAGTTTTCAGCAATATTAAATTGCCATTCATCATCAATGTCAAATGATTCTATGTTATCCAGTGTATACATATGAGGGGTTTTAGTTACGATATTTCTTATGATTTTCATTTCATTTATTTTTAATATTGAGGCTGCAAAGTTTAATGTGTAAAAAGGTGGAAGATTTTGAGATTTTGGATGATGACTGGGATCATAATTAATAGGCTTATTATTTATCCATAAATATTCATAATGTTTTGTAACTGTAGTAATTGCTTCCTCTCTTAAATTTTCATACATTTCTAATATTTTAATTAAAGACATATCTTTAATTAATGGACTTGTTGGATTTAAATAAATAACAGTTTGATATTGATTTAATGAATTTGCAAAGTATTCATAAACATCATTCATGGGTATGTCTGAAGTGGCATACTCTTTTGGTCTTAGTACTCCAATATCATATAATCCGTCGTATAATTCTAAATATTTCTTTGAATCTGTATTCAATATTAGATCTATATCTTTAAATACTCTCTTTGCCTGTTTTAATTTAATTTCTAAAAGGCTTGAACCAGAGAATTGTCTAATATTTTTATTGATTATTCTTTGACTCCCGCTTCTTGCTGGTACTAGTATGACGTACTTACTCATCCTAAAACTTTATAATAACATCTAAATTAAAGTTCTATTTTTCTATTTTAGTAATACTTGAGTGTATTTAGTCTAGAATTAAGCTTTAACTTCAACTTTATATCCTTAAATGGTCAATAGGCTCCATATTTTTGATTGTGATGGAGTACTAGCTCTTTCTAATCGTTTAAAAACGCATGCTTTTGATTTAGTTGCATCTAAGTATCTCCCTCGAGATCTTGTTGATGAATTTATTGATTTTCATCAGACAAATGGAGGGGTTTCACGTTGGGATAAATTTGAACACTTATTAAAAATTTCTAAACCTTATATTTTACCAACTATAGATGAATTATCTAATCAGTTCTCTTTTATAGTTCAGAATGGACTTAATTCTGTAGCTCCTGTGCCAGGAGCAAAAAAATTCATTGAAAATCTTTCTAGAAAAGGCGAGGTAATATATGTTGTTTCTGGAGGCGAGCAAAAGCAAGTTAAAAAACTGATATCTATTTTAAATTTGAGAATAGATATGAAAAATATTTTTGGTTCGCCTACAAGAAAAATAACTCATTTTAAAAATATACGTAAAAAGTACAAAAATTTTTCAGTTATGACGTATGGAGATTCGGCTCTGGATGCAAAATGTGCATATTTAATATCTTCTGAATTTACTTTTGTTACCCAAGATAGTGAGGCTTCTAAATCAGAGATTGATAGAGTATATCCAGAAAAATTTATTACAATTACTAATTTTCTAAATCCTAAGAGCTTAATTAATGTATAAATTTAATCCAAAAATTTTTTTATGGTCATCGCCTTTATATTGTATTGATCCAGAAAGATCTTTTTATCATTCAATCTTTTTAAAAGAATCTCCTAAAATTTTTAGACTATTTTTTGCACTTGTTTTCCTTATTAGATCATTATTTACTGGATTAAAGCAGATTGCTAAAAACAAAATTATAGGTTGTAAGTATATAAGTGCTCGTGAACCTAAATACGTTATTTATTTACCTTCTGCTTTTTTAGATATCTCAAACAAAAACTGTAATTATTTCCCTTCAGCCCCCAAATCTTGCTCATACCTTGTCACTGATCACCCTAATACTATCCCTAGAAATTTTATATCTTTGATGATCAGTCTTTTTGGGGAGATAACGCCTGTTTTTCGAAGAATTAACTCTAGTGGCTCTAGGCTAATAAGATTATCATCATGGCTAATATATTTATCATATTTTCTTTCTTTAGAAGTTCTTTCTAATTATATTTTAGCTTGCTCAGTAGATTCTCTTTGTAATTCACAATCGGATATTAAACATATATGTTTACATGAAATGCATCCTTATTCAAGAGTTGTTTATGGGGTCTCTTCTTCCCATGATTCTTTTTCAATAGCTATTCAGCATGCGTTTATTCATAGGACCAGACTTTTGTTTGATATTAAGTCTTTGCCTTTTCGCCCATACTTACCAGATTTATTTTTTATTTGGTCTACTGAAACACTTAATCAAATGATTTCTTTTGGATGGTCAAATGATAAGTTTAGATTTTGTGCTTCAGAGCGTTATTCAGAATCACTATTAATTAATGAAAATGAATCAATTGATAATAGATTTTTATCAAGTAATAATAAAAATAGCAAAATAAAATCTAATATGGTTTTATTTATTCCTTCACTTCTAAGGGCTGATTTTTATCTTTGCATTCAATCTGCATTTTTCTTGAGAACTCAATTTCCTGATTTAAAGTTGGTAATAAAATTTCATCCGTCCTTTAAGCTCTCTGTGCAAGATTTGTTTCTCATTCTTAAATTGCTAAGACTAAAGATAAAACTTGAGAAAGATTCTATTCAATCTCTTTCACTTTTAAAACCATTAACATTTGCTTATTCCTCAACAGCTATATATGAGTCAGCTTTTTATGGTTGCTCATCATTCCTTATACCTACATTTAGTATATTTAATAAATCTGAATTAGTTTTGAAAGATAAGCTATATTCAATTGTTAAAGATTTTCTCTCTTCTAAGATTTTGAATCATATTAATGACGATTTATATATTTCTCCCGAAAGAGCATATTCTTTCTTTGGATTAAATCGTACTAAAATGTTTAGTATCCTTGATAATGACAATGAAACGTCTTCTTAAGCGAGCCTTAGCCTTCCCTACTTCGTTTAGACGTATTAAGGAAAGCTTTAATGAAATTGAAGTAGAGACTATATCTTTTTGTAATCGTAAATGTAGCTATTGTCCGAATATCTCCTTTGATCGAGTGGAATCCTCTGGATCTGTTCTTATGGATGATAGTGTCCTTGATACAATTTTCGTTCAACTTGAATCAATAGGTTTTAAAGGCATTTTTTCTCCTCACATGTATGGAGAACCTCTTCTTGATCCCAGAATAGTAGATATTGTTAAAAGAATTTCAGATTTAGGAGCTATCCCTAAAATAGTTACGAATGGTGATTATCTAACACCTAATCTTTTGCAAGAACTTTTGGCGTCTGGGTTGAAAATTTTATATATATCTAAGCATTCACCTAGATTAAGTTCTTCAGCTATGAATACACTTAAATATATTGAGGAAAATCATAATCCTCAATTATCTTTCCAAGTTTTAGATTTTTATTCTGATTTCAAATCAGAACGTAATATGGTGGGAAATAGAGGAGGGAATTTAGATATTGAGACGACTAAGAAGCCACCAATAATGTGTCCGTATGTTCTTTATCCTGTCATTGATGTCAATGGCGTAATTGTTTTGTGTTGTCAAGATTTTAATAGCGATTATCAACTTGGTAAAGTTACAGATCGCCATATCTATGAAATCTGGAATGATCCTATGAATGTAGCTATGAGAAGAAATGTTTTCAAAGGTAAATTCGATTTATCTATATGTCAGCATTGCCTTATGGATTAGATATGAATTATATATATAGGCGTTATATTTTTTTTAGAAGATATTCTACCAACCAAGGACATTTTATTCTTTTCTTAGATACACCTTTTTCTCTTATTTATATATCTTCTTTCCCTACTGTACTTTTAAGGAAATTCTATATCTTTAATTACTCATATCTACCAGCTATATTAAAACGATGGCAGAACCAATGTATTAAGCCAACAATGATTCCTTTCCCTGAATCTCGTCCTCTAAGACGTAAGTTATTTAAAGAATTAGTTAGAAAACCAAATGAAAAATAATCTTAGGAGTCTAAACTTATTGTCAAAATTATCAGCAAAATATAAGTATGATAATTCTAATCTTAATATAAAATTTAATCAATATTTAGAACTATTAGTTAATGAAAAGAAAAAGATATCTTTTTTCCAGTCTTTGATTAAATATACTTTTTTTATTTTTCATTTAATATATATTATTTCTCCTTTACATAATTTTATTCTTTATTGTTTTTATCATCTAATCTCTAAATCTAAGAAAATAGAGGTTGTTCTTAGCATAAATAAGTCTGTTAATAATAGGTGGAGTAATTTTATTCAATTTGATTCAGTTAAGCACTTTTATATAGATTCATTAGGAGTTCAAATATTTGCTAATCGATTGCCATATAAATATGTTTCTTATGTAATTTATAATTATATTTTTTTATATCTTCTTTTTATATTCTCTCCTCGTAGAAAAAACCATTCTTATGATCTTGCATTATTTAAGAATTTTCTATCTCAATTTATGCATGGTGCTTTCTTAGGAGGTTTTAAGTCATCAACTACTCTAGATGGAGCTGCTTATACTCTTAACTTACCTAAATATCTTGGGATCAAATCCTTTTCTAATGAGACACAAGTAGCAGCCTTACAGATTCATTCTGCAAGTTCTGAGCCAATGATGAGTCTTTTTCAGGCGGATAAAGTTTTATCAATTATCTCTGGATCATCTCAACATTTGCCACAAGTTTTTGGAAAACGTATTGAGAAAGTTGTAGGAAGTAGATTACTTGTTAAATCATTACATTCATTAGATAACATTTCTTTTAGACCTAATCAAAAGTCATTTCTTATACTCCTAGGAAATACATTACATCCTAATGGAATTTATTATGGAGTTAATCACAATCAATCTTATAGCCGTTATTTAAAAGATTTGGTTGAATTGCCAAGAAGATTTCCTACTTGGGAATTTTATTATCTTCATCATCGCAATTATTCATCAGATTTTGAAATTAAGATTTTTAATAATTCATCTATTATTCCAATAGATCCTTTCTCTGATGTTTATCTTACTTCTTTAAAGAATTATTTTGTGATTAGTTATTCTAGTACTGTTATTACAGAACTTTCTAATTATCATCCTAATGCATATCTTTATTCTCCTGATATGGATTCACCTTTTAGGGTTATAGGAGATGAATATAAAATAATATCTTCTTTTTCTGATTTGATTTTCATTTTGAATAATTTGAATGATATATCTTTAGATAATATTTCTGACAACTTATCATCGCAAATAATTAATCCTAAAGAATTTGAACTTAGATTGTTAAATGCTTCAATTATATAAATTATTATGTTAAGATTTTTATTAAGATATTTAAATCATCTCATATTTTATTATTATCTTCGTTTAGTAAATTCTTTAATAGTTCGTATACCAGAGAATATTATATTATATCCAATTGGATTATCTATAGAAGTTATTCGATACTTTTTAACTTTGCCTAATTATTCTATAAAATATTTAGCAAAACCATTATCAAATTCTATATATTTCCCAAATAATGCAATTAATCATGGGATTGTAAAATCTAATATTAATTCTGAATGGTTTATTGATTCTAATGATCCAGAAATTGCTTATCATCCTAGAAGGTTATTCTGGCTGGTTTATGAGTTAACTGAATCAAGAACAAAAGATCCATCAAATCTTATCTGTTATACAAATAAGTTTATATTTGATTTCTCTAAATCAATATCCATTGAAAAATTTCCCCCTTATGTCTTATCTGAATGTATTTCCAATCTTTCGTTATTTAATCGATCGATCAATAGATCATGGGTGTTTTTAAATCAATCACAAGAATCTTTTGTCTTGTCTGCCCATAAACTTCTTTTGATGCATCTAGAGTTTAGAGGACCATTCTCAACTTGCAATCATATCCTGAATAATTTCAGAGCCCTATACCTCTCTTCTCAAGCTTTAGGGATTCATGATGATAAACGATTCTTTTTGCGTTTCTGGAAGCATGTTAAATCAGAATTGTTTTGTTCAAGTAATATTCTTAGAGAAGGCTCTATACATTACCACTTTTTGATTACTAGTTGGCTTTTTGAAATTTGTATCTGTGCTTATGAAGTTAATGATAAATTTATTCTTGATGCTGTTAATCCATATTTGATTTCTCATCTCGATTTGATTAGCTGGTTTTCTGATAAAAAATCCATTCCATTATTTGGAGATCTTTCACCAGATTGTCCTTTGGAATGGCTTCTACCACTTTCTAGTTATAGTAATATGAAAGATCCTTTTGCCTCAATTGGTTCTGTATCTAAAGGTTGGGATCTTCTTTGGAATTATGAATGAATTTCGTTCTTTTTATGATAAATCAACCGGTTGGTTTTTCTTGGATTTCGAACCATGGTCTCTTTACTTGCGTATACCATCAGCCTTCAAATTTCCAATATCTTCTCATTGTCATCAAGATTATGGGTCTCCAGTAATAGATCATTATTATAATGAAGTAATAATAGATCCTGGTAGATCTTCTTATATGCCAGAATCCAATCATCAATTATCTGCAGAAGCTCATTCAACAATTTTAATTAATGGAGAGCAAATCTTTCCTTCCGAAAGAGATTTACCTAATTTCCCTACTTTCTTTAGTAAATTAAAATTTAAATTTTATTATCTTGGTAATTCAATCCATATTTTTATTAGGTTTCCAATATCTATAGCAAATAAATTTAAAATTAAATACGCAATTAGATTTATATGCATTTCATCTAAATCAATAGAAATAATTGATCGAATAAAATTTATCAGGAATTCTTCTGTTTATTCTTCTTATAATTTTCCTTCAGTTTTACCAAATCTTAATATAAAATATATTTGTTCTGTTGATTATCAAACTCCTAATGTGATTCCAATATCAGATAATTCAACTTATTTGAAGAAAATTGAAAGAGCCAAAAATTATTGTAATGTATCTAATTCTAATATTTTTACTTTTACATCTAAAGTTTCTGATTGCTTTAATTCACAACTTTGTATTACTATTTAGAATATGTGTGGAATATTTGGCTTTTCTCTTCATAGTTCTTCCAAGAATTCTTGTGAACAACTAATTAATCAATTTCGCAAATCTCTTTATTATAGAGGTCCAGATTCTTTTAATTATTTTTCTAATCTTAATTGCTATATAGGCATATCTAGGCTTTCAATAGTTGATATAAATAATGAGTCTCAGCCATTTTTTCTTAAAGAAGAAAATATTACAGTTGTTTTTAATGGAGAAATTTATAATTATAAATCTTTGCGAAAAAAATTAATAAAAAAAGGAATTAATATTATTGGTTTTTCAGAAGTAGAAGTTATTGCAAATCTATATCTTTTATATGCCGAAAGATTTGTTAATCATTTGGATGGGATGTTTTCTATAGCGATTTTTAAGCATGATTGTTCATCTTTTCTACTTTTCAGAGATCCTTATGGGATCAAACCTTTATATTGGACTTATGAAAAAGGTGATTTTGCTTTTTCTTCAAATTTAACATCTCTTATAAAAACTTTTTCAAATTCTTCTTGTAATATCAATGCGGTTCAAGAATATTTATTTCATGGTTATTGTTCATCAAATGCCAATATTATTTCTGATATTCATAAGCTTCCTCCTTCATCATTCCTTTCCTTTTCAAATAATCTTATTAAAATAAATAGTTATCAATCTTTTCTTGATTTAAAAAATATTGAAGATCCTTCTAGATTAGATATTGATCATCTGGATTATTTATTACAAGAATCAGTTTCTGAACAGATAGCAGATGAGGTACCTATGGGGATTATGTTAAGTGGTGGATTAGATAGTTCATTACTTGCTTATTATTTATCTGTTAATAAAAGATTTTTGCCTAAAACTAAATCGTATAGCATTCGTTTTGCAGATAAAGAATCTTCCATAGATTTTATATATGCAAAGAAATTAGCTAATAATTTAAGCTTGGATCATCAAATTATTAATCTTAATTCTGAAGATTCAATAGCGAGTCTTCAAAAAGCTGCTGATAATCTTGATGAACCTATATCTGATACTGGCATTATTGGTACTAATGCTATTTGTGAACAAGCATCTAAGGATGGATTGAAAGTATTATTATCTGGTACAGGAGCTGATGAGCTTTTCGCTGGATATTTTAGACATTATAAATCAAGTTTCTTTACATCAAATTCACTCTCTAGACTGCATCCTGGTTTCCGTGCAGTGACTTCTTTGTTTGGATCTTTTCTGAGTGGTCCTTCTCTTGGGATGCGCCTCTCTGATCCTTTGTCAAACTATTTCCTTTCAGTCTCAGGAATGCCAGGAGATCTTGTAACTTTATTATTGGATAATCCTGTTAGAAGAAAGCCCTACTTTTCTAAATATTTGAAGAACTTGCCTACCAATTATTCTTTATTTTTAGATCAAAGATATTATCTACCAGATTCACTTCTTGCTTATACTGATAAAATCTCCATGGCTCATTCTTTAGAGGTGAGAGTTCCTTATTTATGTAAGTCATTATCCCCATTGCTTTTTTTATATATTAATAATATTCCTAAATTAGATAAAACAAAGCCAATACTTCGCAAATTAGCTTCTAGATATTTCAGTTCAGATTTTATTAATCGACCTAAAGAAGGTTTTGATGCTTCTGTTTATTCTTGGCCAGATTCTATGATTAGTTATTTATTAGAATATATTTTTGATTATTCAAATGAACTTCAAAACTTAGGGATTGATATTACAAGACTTCATCAATATAGATATCAGAATTCAAATGCATCTCTTAGAAATCTTGTTTTTAGTTTATATATCCTTACTCGTTGGAAAGTTAATCATATTTCCTAATGAATATAAACCCTACCATCTCAGTCGTTTGTCCTTTTCATAGAAATGAGAAGACTATTGTTAGAGCAGCACAAAGTATATTTGCTCAAACTGTTTTGCCTTCAGAAGTTATCTTTATAAACGATGGCTCCCCTGATAATTCTTTAGAAGCTATTTCTGATTATCTTTCTATAATTCCCAGGATTTGTTTAATTGAATTAATTTCCATTGATCATAGTGGACCAGGTCATGCAAGAAATATAGGTATAAGTAAATGTTCCTCAACGTGGGTCGCTTTCTTAGATGCAGATGATTTTTGGTTCCCAAATAAATTGGAAGAAGTTTTGAAAGTTATTAGAAGTAATCCAAACGCAAATTTTGTAGCTAATGAAGAATTCTCTTATTCTCCCTTTACAGGTCTTATTAATGCCAATCTGTCCTCTTATTTTAATAAGTCACTCCCAATCCCTAATCAGTTATATCTTCGCAATTTTTTTTCCACCTCATCTTGCACTGTCTTAAATGAGTTGGTAAGTCGTTATCTCTTTGATCCTTTCTTATCTTCCTGTCAGGACTATGAACTTTGGCTTGCACTCTCTCCTGAAATAATAGTTGAATATATTCCTATTCCCCTTGCTATTTATGATAAGTCTATAAAGACATCTATTACAAATTCTTTCCCTTTAAATAGGTTTAGAAATTTAATGATTGTCCTATTTAGATATTCTAAATATGTTTCATTCCCAAGATTTTGCATGATTATATCTAAACATTTTGTGGCATTAGTCCTTTCTTCTTTAGGTAGATTTTGATGAATTTATATCGAAAAAATATGAGATATAGAATATGTGCACTAGCTGATTCTCTGCATTTATATTCTCTTTCTCCTTCAATTAACCCTCCATTGAGAGTCTTAATTCTTCATTCCGTTCATAATCAGGAAAAACTTTCTTCCTTGATCACACATTTAAGAAAAAATTGGAATTTTATTACACCCAATCATTTTTTTAATATTCTTGATAATCAAGATAATATTGACACTCCATCTCTATTGATTACTTTTGATGATGGATTTAAGGATAACCTTGCTGTTATAGATACACTTGAGAAATATTCGATCTCCGCTCTTTTCTTTGTATGTCCAGGTTTAGTGGAATTAGCTTCTTCTAAACTTTTGTTCCCTTTATTAATTAAGAAATTTTTCCGTCTATCTTCTATTAATGAAGAAATGCTTTTATTGAATTGGGATGATCTCAGAAATCTTCAAAATCTAGGACATAGTATTGGACATCATTCATCTTTTCATTTCCAGTTAAATAGGTTATCTGAAATTGAATTATCTGAGGATATTAATTTATCAAAAAGTCTTTTTAGTAAAAATCTTATTTATAATAGATCTTTCAACTCTTATTCATTCCCTTTTGGTGGAGCAGAACATATTAATTATTCCTCTTTAAAATTATTATCAAATAATTTTAAATATATATTTTCAGGGATTCGAGGTAATATTAATTATCATAGTAAATCATCAATTATATTTAGAGATTCTGTTGCTCTTGAAGATCCATACCCTCTTACTGATTCTCTACTTAGAGGCAATTTTGATCTGTATTATAAGTTCAGAGCTTTCTTACTAAGGATTGGGCTTTAAAATGATATCTTCTTTACTCCTACTTTTTAGAGTTATTTCTTACTTAGATATTTTCTCTCGTATAAGGCTATTCCTTAATCTTTTACTTTCTATTATTAGTTCAGTCTTTGAGTTCCTAAGCCTTTCCTCTGCCTTGTTATTCTTTTCAATCCTTTTTACTGGTCAGATTAGTGAAATAACTTTTGTGAAAGAATATCTCCCTTTTGTTATTGATTTACCTTCAAACTATTTGGTTTTATTATTTATTGCTGCTACATGCTTGTCAGGATTTATCAGAATCTGGTGTTTAAAAAATACCTTCTATTTATCAGGATTCCTTTCAAATAAATTATCTTCATTGGCTTTCTCAAAGCTACTTGGTCAGAGCTACACATATCATTTAGCCGAAAATTCTTCTTTTCAAGTCTCTATTCTTACAAATGATGTCGGATTAACAGTTGGCGCTTTTAATTCTTTATTACAAGGAATCTCTGCATGCCTATCTTTGATAGCAATAATTTTCACTATTGTATTTGTTATTCATGGACAGGCTATTATCTTTCTCTCAATAATTCCTATTATTTATTTTGTACTCTATCTCTTTTATTCTAGAAGATTCAAAACCAATAGTGAAATGATCTCTTTCCTATTTGGAAAGCAATTAGATTTTGTCAAGGATTCTTTGATGTCAATTAGATCAATTCTACTTTCTCATGACCAACCATATTTTGTTAATACATTCCAGAAAAATGATAAAAGACTAAGAGATTCTCAAGCTTATAATCATTTTGTAGCTTCATATCCTAAAACTACTTTGGAAATAATAGCTATTTCCCTTTTTGCGCTTATCTTTTTAATTTTTCCTTCTTTAGCAAGTACTCGCTTCTTACCAGTTTTTGCCTCTTTAGCTCTTGCTCTTCAAAAGCTCTTCCCTCTCTTTCAAAGTATTTATCAAAACATTTCTACTATTCAAATCTGTGAGGCTGGCGTCTCAAATTTACTGTCACTATTAAAACTTAGGGTTCCCGATCAAAATTGTTTAGAGTCAAGTCAATTTAGTTTTAATTCATTAAAGCTTTTTAATGTTGATTATTCATACCCTAATACATCTAATCTTGCTTTAAGTAAGTTCTCTTTGGAAGTGTTTAGAGGCGATAAAATTGGAATCCATGGTCCTAGTGGCTCTGGAAAATCTACACTTGTAGACATTTTAATGTTACTATTGCCTCCTTCAAATGGCACTTTGAATTTGAATGATAAATCCTTGTATTCGCAAACTTTAGATTCTAATCGCCATGATTATCAAAATCATATTTCTCATGTTCCTCAAAATATTTATCTAATAGATTCTGATATTATTACTAATATAGTAGGAATTAATTCAAATCATATTAATCATGAAGCATTGGAACTTGCTTTAAAGGTTTCATCTTTAGATGATTTTGTGAATTCTTTACCTAAAAAACTTAATAGTAGAGTAGGAGAAAATGGGGCTCTTTTAAGTGGAGGACAAAAACAGCGCGTTGGACTTGCTCGAGAGATTTATAAAATGAATCCAATATTAGTGTTAGATGAAGCAACAAGTGCCATCGATCCTGAAACAGAGAATAAAATATTAAGTTCTTTATTCTCTTTAAATCATATAGAACTGATACTTTTTATTAGTCATAATTATTCTTCTTTAAAGCATTGCAATAGAATTATTCGTGTTGATAATAGTTACATCCACCTAGAATCCTAGGTATACCCCTGATTGTAGTCAATCCTCCTGCCGGAATTTATTGTACCTTCTTCAATTGATGGGCATTCAAATCCTGCTCCATGAATTAATTGGTAAAAAAGCATTAGGGTTAATACTTCACCTGTATGATATTCCTCTACTCCAAGAATAATAGTATTAGTTTTTAGTTCTTCTTTTGGCTTTTTACCAGTGATAAGTGCAGTTTTAATACCTTGGCTTGTCGCAAATTCAAGAGCCTTTTTTATATTCGTCGATATCCCCGAACTGCTAATACCAATTAAAACAGTCTCTGAGAATAAAAGTTTTTCTATACCTCTCATGGAAATTGCTACCCAGTTTTTAACCCATTCATCATGGGAAGTTTCATGAATTAAAGAACTTGCAAGTATGCCACTACCTGGGGCAAAGGCTGCTTTATTGGTCAATCTGGCCACATCAATTGCTGCATGATCTGCGACAGCTAGATTGCCTCCATTCCCTACAATCATTACTCTTTTGGAATTTTTGAAATCTAATTGTAATAATTCCCATTCTTTAGTCTTTAGGGTTTTATCAAACCTGTCTTCGAATCCATTGATGTCCAGCTTCATGTTTTTTTTAATTCTCTGAATATATTACCCTAGCAGTTATTTTGTCCAAGTAATAATTGCTTCACCATCTTGATGAATCTTTGGTCTTAGACCTAATTTAAAAAGAGCAACTCCTGGAGTCTTATTCTCATCAATTCCTCCTAAGTCAAAATATTTACAACCAATCTCTTTTGAATAAATAATACTTTCCCATAATATCCTATTTGAAACAAATTTCACCCTCTTATTAGGTGCTTGAAATGCTAGTAAATATGTTGCAGTACTATCATTTTTGCATATTAAAGCACCTCCTATTGATTCATTCTCTCTCTGATTATTAAAGTAAGCATTTACTGCAAATAATTTATTTTGATTGTTTTCAGGAGACGTTATCCATTTAGCAAGAAGTTCGTCATTGATTCCGCTATAGTTTTTTTCTTCCTTTTCTTTCTTATATAGATTGGCAACATTAAGAAGAGTTTTTTTATCTTCTCTTATTTCTATATAAATTTCTTGCTCCATACTCTTTTTTAAAGCATTCCTCCAGCGACCCTTCATCTCTTTTTCTAATACTGCTTTATCTTTATTGAGATCTAATAATCCAGTCTTATAGGTATCAATTTTTAGAATCTTTTTGACTAAATTTATTGTCCAGTGAGTTGTAATTATATTTTCTATAGGAAGTATAATTATAATTCCAAGATTAAGGTTTATTCTTAGACTATGTTTTATATGTTGATAGATATATTCTTCCTTACTTTTAGGTAAATCTTTTTCAAGATTATTTAATGTTAATCGATTAACAATATATATATTTAAACCATATTTCTTCCTCAAGCATACTCCAAATTTTCCTATAACTTTCTTCTTATATTCGATCTCAAATAAATATTTACTATCTCCATATATATTCATATAAGTGATAGATTGTAGATAAGAGTTATATTGTTTTGATTCGGAATTATTATTGTATTTAGAGTCAGAAATACTTTTACATTTTATATTCAAATCTATATTATTTAGAAACCTTCTCTTAATACGATTGACTCTATTTTTATTAGTTGATGAATTACAAATAATATAAGTTTTACTTTTCCATCTTTTTAATGTTTCTTCTTTATAAGAACTTTTATCTATTAAAAACTTATTTAATTCTGGCCATCTCATAATAGGTAATCCTGACCTATTCAAATCTTTTAATATTTCAATGTTATCTTGCTTTGTATTAACTTCTAATCCATACTCTTTCTCAATTATATCTTCATTAAGAATTCCTGCCCATAAAAGCATACTTTTAATGATTAAACGAGATTTTTTATTAGCTTTATTATTTACTTTATGATTGCAAATATTTGTATTTATTAGATATTTGCTAAGTAAACTCATTGGTTTTATGTCTGAGGACCTCTTTTTAATTATTTTTTTGTTTTTCCTTGAATAAACAAATGGATTCTCTCTAATTACTTCTATCCTACTTATAAATGATAGTTCTTCTTGTATTATTTTTTTAAATATCCATAGTAAATCTTTAGTTATTACTATTAAACTAAGTAATATTCTATTGGCTAAACTTTTTTTTATTAAATATAATAATTCTTTTTCTTCTTTCTTACCTTTATAGATTAGACAACCTCCTGACCTTATTGGATAATGTTTGTATAAGCTAATTAATACAAAGTCAAACTCAAGCTCATCAATTGTATTTTCGTCAGCCATTACATTATGAGAATTATCCTTTATAAGCCAACCTTTAAAGATTTCTTTTATTTCTTTAATCTCAGTTAGTTTATTATCTTCTCCAAAATAATTGCATAAGAGAATGGCATCTATATGGTAAGTAGATAACTCTTTCTTTATTGACTCAATCAGATCTGAACTATTATATAAAATAATAGTGCAATTAGAATCTATACTGGTAATTACTTCATTACAATAATATGCAGGAATGGCTATTGAAGGCATTCTCTGGGTTTCATTCTCTATTATTTTTAAGGCTAATTTTAGGCTCTCAGTTGCTGATTCGCACCATAGTAGTTTTCTTCCTTTATATTTGGTTCTTATTTTATTAAAAATGGTTGATGAATTGCTCTTATAGCTATTGATATTTGCTGTTTCTCTAATTGATATTGAAGGGGCAGTTGATATCCCCTCTCCCTTATAGTATTTACTCACAGTTGGTTTATATTTCTCAAGAAGACTGTTTTTATAGAAAAGGAAATTTTTTTTCATATATATTTGGAACTTTATGTTTGATTTGAATTTATAAGTAAATTTGTAATATGAGGTTATATATTATTAAATCATTTTAACTATATCTTTTTCATTAATAAGGCTACCAGCTTTAATTATTCTTGATCAGTTTATATAAATCTCTTTTTGGTAAACCAGTTTTTTGGGATAAGTAGATAGAGGCATTTTTATTGCTTAATCCTAATTTTATTAATTCTTTTAGTTCGCTTCTCAATGCATTCTCGTCTAAAGCCAATTCTTCTTTTAAATCAACACCTTCGATAATTATGGTGAATTCACCTAATGGTTTTTTCCCTTTAAAAAAGTCAAGTATTTCTTTTATATCTCCAAAAATATGCTCTTCATATTTCTTTGTCATCTCTCTAGCTATATGAATTCTCCTTCCGTTTTGTAAAGTGTTGCTCAGAGCTTCAAGTAAATTAATTAATCTATGAGGCGATTCATAAATAATTATAGTTCTTTTCTGACTAGCTATCTCCTCAAGCTTGATCAGGAATTCTTTGTTTTTCCGAGGTAAGAAACCTTCAAAAATGAATGATGAGCAATCTAAACCACTTGTTATTAAAGCATTCAAGGCAGCACAAGGACCTGGGATGGATATGATTTCTCCTCCTTGATCTCTGAATGAATTTACTAATGACTCTCCTGGATCACTGATTAAGGGTAACCCTGCATCACTTACTAAAGCGACAGATTCTCCATTAGCTAATTGTCTTAAAAGATTTGGACCTCTTTGTTTGAGATTATGTTTGTGAAAACTTATTAATTGATTTGAAATATTAGACATTTTTAATAATTTTCTTGTTCTTCTAGTGTCTTCACAAGCAATAATAGAAACATTCTCAAGAATTTTTTTAGCTCTTGGAGAAAAATCATTTATATTACCTATAGGAGTGCCAACCAAATATAAAGTTCCTGCTTCGGGTTCTTCTTTTCTATGGAAAAATGAATTATTAATATTACTCATGATTTTAATATGATGTATTTACCTGATGGCGTTTCGTTAAATAGATTAGAGCAAATATTGAGAGAAATGTCTTGGGAAGTAGCTGATACTTTAATTTCATATTCAAAGGATATTCATTCTAATAAGGAAAAACAATTTAAATTTAAAGTTATAGAAAGTGATGAGGGACCTGTTACATCAGCAGACTTAGCAGCTAATCAAATTATTATTCATAATTTAAATCAAGAATTCACTGATATAGATTGGTGCATAGTTAGTGAGGAGACAATAAAAAAAGAACCTCATGTAAATTTATCAAGTAAAGATTGGGTATGGATGATAGATCCTTTAGATGGAACAAAAGATTATATTCAGGGAACTGGTGAGTATGCAGTTCATATTGCTTTGCTATATAAAAGATCACCTGTCATTGGTGTAGTGCTAATTCCTGAAAGAGAAGAATTATGGTTTGGCTTTAAAAATGATAAGGCTTGGTATGAAGACAGGTTGGGAAGAAAAACATTTTTAGAAATTAAACAAAATAAACAACTTGATAGTATGGTTTCTGTTTCTAGTAAAAATCATTCAAATAATGATCTTCAGAAAATACTTAGGAATTTAAATTTCAAAACTAATCTTCATATGGGAAGTGTTGGGTATAAGGTTGCATCAATTTTAAGAGGAGATACTGATATATATTTATCTATATCTGGTAAGACAGCTCCTAAAGACTGGGATATGGCAGCACCCTATGCAATTATTAAAGCTGCAGGAGGTGAATTTACTAATTCTAATGGAAATAATCTTGTCTTTTTAAAAAATAAATTTCTACAAGAAGGGGTGATTGTTGCAAGCCTTAATAAAAATCATCAAAATATATGTAGTTTAATAAGAGAAGAAGAGAAAGTATTATAAATCTCTAAGTTATTGGCGCTACGGGGGTTGGGGTTGGCTCTGGATAAGAGAATCCACCTCCATTTTGAGATAAACCTCTTAGGGTTAAATTAATTCTTCCTCTACTATCTATCTCTCTTACTCTAACGGTAACATCATCTCCAACTCTCACTACATCCTCAACTCTTTCAACTCTTGCTTCTGATAGTTGAGAGATATGAATCATACCTTCTTTGCCAGGTAATATCTCGACAAAAGCTCCGATAGGTATAATTCTAGTAACTGTTCCGGAGAAGACTTCTCCTTCGTGAACTTTTCTGGTGAGACCTTCAATGATCTTTTGCGCTTCCTCTGCAGCAGCCCCATCATGAGAAGCAATTGTTACTATTCCACCATCTTCTATATCTATTTTGGTGTTGGTACGCTCGGTAATACCTTTTATAGTTCTTCCTCCAGGACCAATTACTGTCCCAATTAGTTCAGGATCTATTCTGAAGCTAAGAAGTCTAGGAGCATGCGGAGATAGTGATTCTCTTGGTTTATCAATAGCCTTCAACATCTTTTCTAATATATGCAGCCTAGCTGGTTTGGCTTTGTTAATTGCTTCTGCGATAACAGATATGGGTAAACCAGTTATTTTCATATCCATTTGTAAGGCTGTTATTCCTTTCTCTGTCCCTGCAACTTTAAAGTCCATATCTCCAAGGAAATCTTCAATTCCTTGAATATCAGTAAGGATTTTTATTTGATCACCTTCTTTGATTAATCCCATAGCTGCTCCACTTACTGGATCAGTTATGGGGACACCGGCATCCATTAATGCAATTGTGCTGCCACAGACAGACCCCATTGAAGTAGAACCATTTGAACTTAAGACCTCACTAACGACTCTTAAAACATAAGGAAATTTATCTTTTCCTGGAAGTACAGGAATTAAAGCTCTTTCTGCAAGAGCACCATGACCAACTTCTCTTCGTCCAGGAGTTCTCATTGGTCTAGTTTCACCAACAGAATATGGAGGGAAATTGTAATGATGTATATAAGTTTTATCTACACTAGGATTTAAATCATCCATTTCCTGCGCATCACTTGGTGTACCTAGAGTCGCTGTTGATAAAACTTGTGTTAAACCTCTTTGGAATAATCCTGAGCCATGAACTCTTTTTGGAAGAATGCCAGCAGATGCTTCTATTTTTCTAACTTCATCAAGTTTTCTTCCATCAACCCTTTTTTCTTCTTTTAAAATTTGAGCCCTCATTAGGTTTCTAGTAAGAGCTTTAAAGGAAGAGGATAGAACTTTATTATTAGAAGTAATTATTTGTTTAACAGCATTATCATCTTTTAATGCTTCGATTTTGATATTTGTATCATCTTTTATTTTATCTAACTCTGAATCCCTATCTTCTTTAGATAAGTCATATTTCTTCAGAACTTCTGATATCGCTTTGGTACAATTTTTCTCCAAGTAGTTAGGAAGGGTTTTCTCATCTTCTTTTTGTTCAGGTTTAACTTGTTTTATTCCTAATTCTTTAAGAAGATTTTCTTGTGCCTTAATAAGTTCATTTACAGCTTCATATCCGAAATCTAAAGCCTCAATAGTATCTTGTTCTGAGACTTGATTAGACCCTGCTTCAATCATTACGATTCCATCAGGCGTACCGGCAACAACAATATCTAAATCTCCTCTCTGTATTTCTCTAAAGCTTGGATTTAGGACAAAATCATCACCTAGTAATCCAACCCTAACCGCAGCCATTGGACCATTAAAAGGAATACCAGCAAGGAGAGTAGCTAAAGAGGCTCCAGTTACAGCTAATACATCTGATGGAACACGTTCATCTAAGGATAGACATGTAGCAATAATTTGTATTTCATCTCTCATCCATGAAGGGAAAAGAGGTCTCATTGGTCGATCTATAAGTCTTGAGATTAAGGTCGCTCTCTCGGGAGGTCTCCCTTCTCTTCTCATAAAGCTCCCAGGAATTCTTCCTGCTGCATATAATTTTTCCTCGTAATCACAAATAAGAGGTAAGAAATCTGTACCTTCTTTTCCTGGTGATTGAGTTGCTGTAACTAATACTGAAGTGTCTCCACATTCAATCATTAGAGAACCATCTGCTTGAGGTGCATATAGACCTGTAGTGAGTCGTATTTCCCGTCCGTCAAACGTGATCGACTTGTTCTGACCTTCCACTTTAAGTTTATGTCTTCTGAATTAACTTATTCTTACATTTAAAAGGTCAATATAGGTGCAAATCTTATAACAATTTTTGAAAATTAAAATAAATACAACTTCTGATTTATAAGAACTATTGCTAATAAAGGGTTTAGGGAGTTTAAGAGAATTTAACTTAATGATAAGATTTTTCTTTAATTATTTAATTACCAACTTGATTTAACAACACCTGGAAGTTCTCCATTATGAGCTCTTAGTCTTAGTTGATTTCTACAAAGCCCAAAATCTCTATATACACCTCTTGGTTTACCAGTAGCCCAACATCTGTTCCTGACTCTACTTGGAGCAGAATTTCTTGGTAAAGACTGAATCTTTCTATGTATTTCAAGACGCTGCATTGGATCAGCAGCTGATCTAAAGGCCTTTAGCAAGGCGGAACGTTTCTCTGCATATCTTTTAACAAGCTTTTTACGCTTTACCTCACGAGCTATCATGGACTTCTTAGCCATTAAAATTAATTCCCTATTATAAAAATTAAATTATATCAGTCAGACCATAAATAAGAAAATATTACTCACTTTTTTCTTGTTTATCTTCAATATTAGTTATGTAAAAACTATTTCTCAATTATTAACTGCGTAGTATCTTTGATTATTAAAACTATGCTTAAACCAGCTAATACAAGGAATCCTGACTGAGTAAGAGCAGCTTCTAGTTTGCTGGGAATTGGTTTTCCAGATATTCCTTCTATCATTGTGAAAATCAATTGACCTCCATCAAGGAGTGGAAATGGTAATGAATTTAATACTGCAAGATTTATTGAAATAAGTGATGCAAATAATATTATGCCTTTGCCACCTTGCTCAGAAAGTTGGGCGCCAATTTCTACAATTTTTACTGGTCCACTTAATTGTTGAGCTGTAGATCCAAAATTGGTTATCAATCCTTTATAACCTTCTATAGTTTGGCTAAGCAAACTAATAAATTCTTTATTTGAATAAGAGGTTATTTTAAATAAGTTGTTTGTTTTGATGTTGTTCGCGCTTACATTAGGGTTTAATTGAGCTCCGATTTTACCTTTACCTTTATATTCTTTAGGAGTTAAGGAAATGGTCTCAATATTATTATTGTTTGACTTAACAATCTTAAGAGTATCTCCTGATGATTCTTGAATTGCTTTAACAAAGGTATTTACTGCCGATTCACCTTTGCCTAATTCTTCATCATTAAGGGATAAAATTTTATCACCAGCTTCTAAACCTGCAATTGAGGCTGCTTCATTTGGTTGAACAGCAATTACCGATATACCTTTATCTGGTTCAGGAGGTAGACCTGATATTGCTGAATTACCAAATAATAATATGTAAGCAAGTATTAGATTGGCTAAGACCCCTGCAGAGATAACTATTATTCTTTGATAAACAGGCCTATTCTTAAGTAGCTCTGGATCATTATTTATTAAATACTTAGATTTTTCTTCTGGGAATGAGACAAATCCTCCTAAAGGGAATGCACGAATAGAATAGTTTATACCATTTATTTCTTTTTGAATTAAGGCTGGACCAAAACCTATTGAGAATCCATCAACTTTAATACCCTGAAGAATAGCTGCTAAAAAATGACCTGATTCATGAAAGAAAATTAAAAATCCAAGTACTGTTATAGAAGTTATTATGTTCATTTTTTGTGTCTAATGATTTTGTTGAGATAAATATTCTGAACCAAAGTAAGGAATTAAAACTTTTGGCAGTTTAATTCTCCCATCTCTCTGCTGTCCATTCTCTAAAATAGCTGCCATTGTTCTACCAATCGCAAGACCACTTCCATTTAATGTATGAACAAGAATATTCTTTTTATTGATTTTTGTTCTGATTGAGGATCTTCTTGCTTGGAAATCAGTGCAATTACTGCAACTTGAAATCTCTCTAAAAGTATTGCTTCCAGGAAGCCAAACTTCTAAATCAAATGTTCTAGAAGCAGAAAACCCTAGATCTCCGGAACAAAGTTCTATTTTTCTATAAGGTAGTTCTAAAGCTTTTAAAATTGATTCTGCATCTATAGTTAAAGACTCTAGAGCTTGTTTAGATTTTTCAGGATGGGAAATCCAGTAAAGTTCTACTTTATTGAATTGATGCAATCTTATTAGACCTTTCGTATCTTTCCCATAACTCCCTGCTTCTCTTCTGAAGCAAGGACTGAAAGCCACATATTTTAATGGTAATGATTCAGAATCAATGATTTCGTCTCTATGAAAGGAAGTGATAGGAACTTCTGCAGTAGGTGAAAGCCATAGATCATCTCCCGAGCATTGAAAACTTTCATTTGCAAATTTTGGTAATTGTCCTGACGAAAATAAACTTTGACTATTAACTAATGCTGGTGGAAGCATTTCTAAATATCCATTCTGAGAATGAGTATCAAGCATGAAATTAATTAAAGATCTTTCAAGTTTTGCTCCTTGTCCTGTAAGAGTAACAAATCTACTTTTGGCAATTTTTGTTGATTTTGCTGATTCAAAAAGGTTTAATTTATCAGCAATTTGCCAATGCTCAAATAAATCTGAAGAGGTAAATGTGTCACCCCATCTCATTATTTCTTTGTTATTAGATTCATCTAAACCTTCTGGCGTAAATGATGAAGGAATATTTGGAAGCTTTTGGAGCTCTTTTTTAAGATCATTTGATAATGTTTTTGTTTCTTCTTCTTTTATGGCAATTTCTTTCTTGAGAAGATTCCCTTTTTTTTTGAACTCTGCAATTTCTAGAGAATTTGGATTTATTCCATTTTTAATTTTAATACCAACCTCTTTGCCTATTTTGTTACTTTCTTCCTGAAGTAAGGACCTTTCACTTTCAAGAAGTTTAATTTTTTTTGAAAGATCTTGAAGCTCACTTGTCTTAATATTAATCCCTCTACGTGATAGTTGTTCTTTTATGAAAATTGGATTTTCTCTAAAAAGTTTAAGATCTAGCACGTTTTCAATTTTAGGAAGTGAAATATATCGATTTAGTCGATTTTAAAATAATCGCATAAAACAACAGAATTTCAATTAATAATTGTCAAAAAATAAATTGTCCAAGAATAATAAATTACTTTTTAATTATTTAGCTTAGAAATATTAGAAGCAGGTCTTGCTCTTCCTGACGATACCCATATTTTAAGAGAATCAATTTGTTCTTTTGCTGTTCTAGATAAGGGCACAAGTTCAACAGATGCTTTGATAAGATCAGTCTCTGTTATTTCTCTTCGTTCTGCAAAAGCTAAATGCATTGCCTCAATTACGCTTTGTTCTAGTTCCGCTCCTGAGAATCCTTCGGTCCGATCAACAATTGTTGATAAATCTATTCCCGCATTAGGTCTTCTTTTCTTGATATGTATCTGAAGAATAGAATGTCTTTCTTTGTGGGTTGGTAAGTCTAAGAAGAAAATTTCATCAAATCTACCTTTCCTTAGAAGTTCTCCGGGTAAATTATTGACAGCATTTGCTGTGGCGACAACAAACACAGATGTTTGCTTTTCTGACATCCAAGTTAAAACGCTAGCAAGAACTCTTTGACTAGTGCCTCCATCACTTCTAGCATCGCCTCCAAAGCCTTTGTCTATTTCGTCGATCCATAATATGCAAGGAGACATAGCTTCTGCTCTTTTAATAGTCTCGCGAGTCCTAGCCTCACTAGCACCTACTATTCCTGAGAATAATCTTCCTACATCTAACCTAAGTAAAGGCATTGACCAACTGTTGGCAATTGCTTTTGAAATTAGCGATTTACCAGTACCTTGAGGTCCTACTAATAAAACACCTCTTGGTATAGGTAGACCATATTCTCTGGCTTCAGACGAAAATGCTTGATGTCTTTGTAGGAGCCAACTTTTGAGTATTTCTAATCCGCCAATTTCTTTCTGACTCGTCGATATATCACAGAATTCAAGTACCTCACTTTTGGCTATATTTTGCTTCTTCTCCTCTAGTATTTCCTTTAGGTCATCTTTACCAATACGCCCCCTTAAGGTCAAAGATCTTGCTGCAACTTGGCGAACTCTTGCCTCACTTAAACCAGAACATGCTTGGGTTAAATCTTCCAGTGTTTTTTCTTCAATATTGGAATTAGTAGAAGTTGCTATGTTATTGATTAAATTTTTAATTTCATATGAATTTGGGAGAGGTAAATCTAAAATTGTTATTGATTCTTCAATTTCTTCAGGAGGTATCCATTCGGGAGAACTAATTATAAGATTATGATTTGTCTCTCTAAGGCTATTAGAGAGGTTCTTTAGCGTTCTCGAAATACTTGGATCCTCACAAAATCTATGAAAATCTTTAGCCAAAAGGATAGTTGCTTTAGAATTTTCAAGTTCATTCAACCATTTTAATATTCCTAGAGGATTATTTGAACATTTACCATCTTCATTACTAATTCCTTTAAGCCCTTTAATACTATCCCAAATTCCTAGCCTACGATCTTCAAGTCTTATACAGGAATTCTTTAAAAGTCTTTCTAGCCTTTCCTCTTCTTTTGTCCTTACTAAAATCAAAGGAGTACGTGATCGAATTAAAATATCAAAATTTTCTTCCCAATCTCTCATGAGTTAAAAAATAATTTATTTTTTCCCTTTTGGTTCAAAAGGTAATCTTTCTTCAGAAACAGGAGGATTTAGTCCTAGCTTTTCTTTGTTAATATTTAGTTTAATTTGATCATCTAATATTTTTTGTAAATTATCCGGTAAAGCTTCTTTATTAAGTAAGAAAGTCTGAAGTGCTTGGAAAATATTTGCTACAACCATATAAAGTAATACCCCAGCAGGTAGTGGGAAGAATAAAAACATCCCTGTAATTAAAACAGGGGTTATCTTATTGGCTGTTGATTGTTGTGGATTGGCTGGCATACCCTGACCAGACAACAACTGTGATAAAAGCAAAGTAAGGCCAAAGGTTCCAACAAGGGCTGCAATATCCCAATTTATAGAACCATCTACATAAAATCCTACTTGTCCAAGAGCTTTTATAAATAAAAAACCGCTTTTTGCTGCTAATCCTGGTATTTTAACTTCTACAGTTGCATCTCCAGTTTTAATTGGCTTAAGTGTTCCATCGTTAGATACTTGTAAAACATCTTCACCTTTAGCCACAGACCAAGAGGGGCGGAAATTATTTCCTGTTTCAAAACCTGAAAGAAGATCTTCATAGCTTTTCCCATTAGTCGTTTGAAGGTTAATTCTGACAGAATCATTAGTACCTAATTTGGTGCCTTGTGGAATAGAAGCTATAACAGGGAAATGGTCTTTTTCTGTTATAAAAATTGAATGTCTTGGACTTGTATATGGTTTTGGATCAAATGTAGCAACTTGCTCTTGGGGAACTACTTTTAAATTAATATTGTAAGGAACATCTGCAAAAGGAGATCCCCTTAGAGTTGCAAAAAGTGCAAATAAAATAGGCATTTGTACAAGAAGAGGAAGGCAGCCTGCTAGAGGACTTCCAAACTCATTCATTAATTTGCCTAATTCTTCTTGTTGTTTTTTGGGATCATTGGCAAATTTAGATTTAATTTCAGCCTGTCGTTTTTGCATTACAGGTTGAGCAATCTTCATTCTCCTTGCACTTCTTATTGATCCCGCACTTAGAGGAAATAAAGCAAGCCTTATAACAACAGTTAGAGCAACAATAGCTAATCCATAGCTAGGAACTAATCCATAGAAAAAATCTAGGATCGGGATAAGTAAATTTTCTGAAATGAACCCGATCACGGCGTTTGATAGATAATTAAGTAATTTACACTAGTTAGTCTAAAAAGCTAACTTTTATTTTGATTTAAGGTAACAGTTGGTTCGGAAAAACCTTCACCCACCTTAGATATTACTTTACTAGAAAGTTTATTTGATTGGGTCTCTATGAAAACTTGTATATTTCTAAAGTCTGGTAAAGAACGCATTTCTATTTTTGAATTGTCATTTAATACAATAACCATATCCCCGTAAGAACCAAATCCCCTAGGAATAGATCGAATTTCTTTGATTTTACTATAAGCAATTTGGGTTTTATTTTTTCCAAACCATCCCCCTGTTATTGAAATATATTTTGATGAAATTTTATATCTTAACCATAATGCTCTAACTAGTGCAGCAAAAGTAAAAGGCAATCCAAGAATTGTTAAGCCAGCTAATAAATTTATAATAAGATCACTTTTCGCTGGACCTCCTTCGTAAAAGAATTCTTCTTTAGATGATTTCATAATAAAAGACCAGCTTTGTAAAGTAGGTTTGAGCAGTCATTCAAAATAGATTGATTGCAGTCAAGTGGAATTTTACCTTTTAGATTGATAAGTGCCCACTTTGGATTATTAATTTTATTGATATCTAATTTGTTGAATATATAAGATTGCATTAATCTTCTTAATTTATTTCTTGTAACAGATTTTTTACTTACCTTTGAACTAATTGAAATTGCTATTCTTAATCTCGATCCTATCGGATTTACATTATGTGATTTTAGAATTAAGTTATTTGCTGGTGCAACTTTAATATTCATATATTTACCATAGTATTTCACAGAATTTTTATGTAAATAATCAAAAGATCTATGACCTTTTATTCTCATGTTTCTTGGTAAGACCATATTTATAAATATTTTATTTTTTCAATCTAGACAGCAATTCTTTCCCTACCTCTTTTCCTTCTGCTTCGGATTACTCTCCTACCGGTATGAGATCTCATCCGGACTCTGAATCCTGATACACGTTTTCTCTTCCTAGAGGTTCCACCGAAAGTTCTTTTTGTCATTTTCTTAGTATTGAAAAATTAGTTATATATATGAATTTAGCAGCTAGTCTACAGAAAGAGTCCATGTTCCTAAGTATTTAGAAATAGGAAGACTACCTGCCGACTGACCAAGCGCATGAAATTGAAACATTCCTGCTTTCCTAGGATTAAAAACTTTCATGACAATTGCATAAGATTTTTTGCTTACAGGTATTGGCTTCGCAGGAAAAGCCTCTATTAGAGTTTGATCTTCATTTATTTCAAATATTGTAGGAACTTGCTCAATACATCTTGTCCTATCGTTAAACCCACCAATTTTTACTTGACACAATGAAAGTTTTTTTGTTGTAATTTTTGTTTTATAATTTTTGGGGACTTTAAGACTTATCTTCAATAGGCTGATATTTCTATCTCTTGGTCTTAAGAAGAAAAATACTTTATTTCTATCTCCTATTTCATCAGAACGAGATAGATATTTAAGTCTCTTAAAGTTGGGATCTGGATCCCATTGAATTTCTAATCCTGCCAATGCTTTTTGGGGAGAAATTTCATTGCCAAAAATATTTAATCCTAGTGTTGCAATTGAACCCAGAAAAATACACGTAATAAAAATACTTTTCTTTAGAGTTGTTTTTAGTGGGGAAAAACTTTTCATTCTAATTGGAATCATTTAGATAATTTGCTTCTATGAGATTTTAGCTGAATTAATAGATTTTTAAGATCTAAAAATATTAAGATCTGTCTGGTCTTAGTGATGAAGCATTTCTCAAATATGGATGATAGATTTTTATGTTACTTGGCATCAATACATGAGCTAATATTCTAATACATTTTTGGATGTCGTTCTTAACGTACATTTGCTGGCAATCGATAAGTGCAACTTCTTTCATTTTTAGTGAATTTCTTACTATGGAAGCAGGGAAGCAAGCATTTATATCTGAAGTAACGCTAAAAGTAATAGAAATAATAGATTGTGAATTTAGGTTGTTCTTCTGAATTAATTCTTTAATTAATTCAAGAACGGCTAATTCTATTTCCTCTTCAGAATTACGATTAGTAGTAGTTGCCCCTCTAATAGCTCGAACAGTTAAAGAAGAGTTATTCTTATCATCTTTCATAAATTATGATCTAAATAGCCAAAGAATTTGAATGTTAGGACTCATCTCAAGGCAAAGGTGATCAAAGAATTTCATTAAGAAATTGTTACCTGGTATTATCCCTAGTAATTTTTTCTTCTTTTTCCCAATTGTTATAGGCATTAATTCCTTGTCAAGATCTGCAAGATCAGCAGCAATTTCTCTTGCTATTATTTCATCTCCCAATTCATCGACTAAACCAAGTTCCTTTGCTTGTGAACCAGTAAATATTCTTCCATCTGCAAAGCTTTTTACTTTATCAATTTCTAATTTTCTACCTTCAGCTACAGCCATAACAAATTGTTCATAACTGTCATCTATTACTCCTTGAAGAAGATCTCTTTCTTCTTTGCTAAGTGGTTTATCAGGAGAAAGAATATCTTTAAACAGCCCACTTTTTACTGTCTCAAATTTTATTCCAACTTTTGAAAGCAGTCCTGAAATATTGTTGCCTCTTATTATTACGCCTATAGATCCTGTAATTGTTCCAGGGTTAGAAACTATTTTTTCTGCTGCTACTCCAATATAAACTCCACCAGAGGCTGAAATATTTCCAAAACTTGAAATAACTTTGACCCCTTTTTCTTTTAATCTTATTAATGCAGAATGGATTTCCTGACTGTCACCAACTGTTCCCCCAGGACTATCAATTCTCACGATTAGAGCAGGAAACTCTCTATCATCAACTTGTTTAATTGCTTTAAGGACGTCATTTCTTGTTGAGGCAGAGATAGGTCCATCGATTAAGATGCGAGCCATCCTCTTTTTTGATTTACGTCGAAAAGGCCAGATCATTTCTAAATGTTTTTAAATGTTTACTAAAAAGACTACCAAAATGCAGGCAAATGCAATTAATCATTAATTGGTTATTAATGATTTTGCCATTTGCTCTTTGGGGAACAGCAATGGCAGCCATGGCTCCTATTGTAGAATCAGGAGGACCAGAATTTGTAGCGTTTTTAAGACTTTTCCCGGCAGGGTTAATAGTTTTAGCGGCAACCTTTCTACTTAAGAGAGATATTTCAATAAATAAAGCCGATCTAAAATGGTTTTTATTGTTTACCCTTATAGATGCTACTTTATTCCAAACTTTTCTTGCATATGGTATTTCTTCAACTGGAGCAGGATTAGGTTCTGTTTTAATTGATTCTCAGCCTCTTCTTGTGGCTTTATTGGCGAGAACCATTTTTGGTGATTATATTAATCCTATAGGATGGCTAGGCTTATTAATTGGTATTGGAGGAATTATATTTTTAGGAGTCCCTTTCGATTTTTTAAATCAATGGTGGTTAATGGGGAATTTCTCTGGAGAAGAGGTTGGTTGGAATATAGGGGAATTATGGATGCTAGCAGCATCACTCGCCATGGCATTAGGAACTATTCTTATAAGATTTAGTTGTAAAAATAGTGACCCTGTTGCTGTAACTGGATGGCATATGATTTTAGGAAGTTTTCCTTTACTTATTTGGCATATTGTTCTTAAAAAAGGTGAATTTCTTCCAGAATGGGATTTTTTGCAATGGGGATATATGAGTTATGCAAGTATTTTTGGTGGGGCATTAGCTTATGGTTTGTTCTTTTATTTTGCAAATACAAAAGAACTCACAAGTTTTACAACTCTAGCTTTCTTAACACCTGTTTTTGCCTTGTTGTCTGGAGGAATATGGTTAGAAGAAAGATTAACAATTGTTCAATGGATTGGAGTTGCGCTGGTACTTATATCGGTTTTTTTAGTTAGCCAAAGAAATATAATATGGGTTAAGCCTATAAAAAATTAGCTATTATCCAAATCAAACAGAATTTAAAAATAATTAAATGAAATTTATAATAATTAGTACTCCAATAGGTTTTATAGGAAGTGGAAAAGGAGGAGGCGTAGAGTTAACATTGCTTTCTCTCGTAAAAGGATTATTAGCTAAAAAGCAAAAAGTAGTTGTTATTGCACCTAATCATTCTTATTTAATGAAGGATTGTCAGAATGCGAATTTAATTGCAGTTGATGGCGCTGATCAACATAGTTGGCAGCATATGCCAAGTAATTCTAAGGTTATTGTTTCTAATGAATTTGTTTTAACTAAAATGATTCGAAAGGCCTTTGAAATTGGAAATAATGAAGATGTAATTTTGAATATGGCCTATGATTGGCTGCCTATATGGTTGACTAGTTATTCAAAAATTAAAATTTTTAATCTTATTAGTATGGGAGGAGTCTCAACTGAGGTAGTCAATTTAGTAAGTAATCTTTCTCTTGATTTTGCCTCTAGGTTAGCTTTTCATACCCAAGTTCAGGCAAATGATTACAAGTTAAAATCTTCACCCAATATAATAGGCAATGGATTTGACTTAGAATTGTATAAATATAATTCTATTAATGATGGACCTATAGGGTGGGTTGGGAGAATAGCCCCAGAAAAGGGTCTTGAAGATGCAGCGAAAGTAGCTTTTTCTTTAGGAGAGAATTTAATGGTTTGGGGAGTTAAGGAAGACGTTAAATATGCTAAAGAAATTGAGGATTTATTCCCTTCAGGATTAATTCAATGGAAAGGGTTTTTAAAAACAAAAGAATTACAAAAAGAATTAGGAGAATGCAGGGTGCTATTGAACACCCCTAAATGGAATGAAGCATATGGAAATGTTGTTGTTGAAGCAATGGCATGCGGTGTTCCTGTAATTGCATACAAAAGAGGAGGTCCTGGAGAGTTAATATTGCATGGGGAAAATGGTTATTTAGCTACTCCTGACAATATTCAGGAATTAGTTGAATTAACAAAACAAATTAATCTGATTTCCAGAAAGAAATGCAGACTTTGGGCTGAAGAGAATGCTTCAATTGATGTTTTTGTTGGGAAGGTTTTTTCATGGATAAATTCGACAGTTAATTTAATAGATGTTTAATTTAAATTAATTAAGAAAATAAATGAGAATATCTAAAACTCAGCAAATATACGTGTTTTCTATTGTATTAATTTCAGGATTAATAATTTGTTTTTGGAACCTAGGTTCTACTGGCTTGATAGATGAGACATCTCCTAAATTTGCTTCTGCGGCCAGAGAAATGATTGAAAGTGGCGATTGGCTTACTCCAAGAGCTAATGGAATTCCTCGGTTTGACAAACCACCATTAATCTATTGGTTGATGGGGTTCTTCTATTCATTACCTTTTTTAGAAAATTTTGATAATCTCGGCAGCTGGTCAGGGAGACTTCCTTCTGCAATTTCAACATTGTTTTTATCCATTTTAATTGCGGATACTTTTTTGCGATTTAGTGAAGAGAAGAAAGAGGTGTCAATTAAAGCAGTAATTAGCTCTTTGACTTTTACTCTTTCTCCCCTTGTTATTATTTGGAGCAGAACGGCAGTAAGCGATTCTTTACTTTGTTCAACTTTAGGTATTTCCCTTTTACTTTTTTGGAGAAGAATTGTATCTAAATCATCTAATAGGTGTTATTCTCCATGGATAATTTTAGGGCTTTCAATACTTGTAAAGGGACCAATCTCTTTATTATTAGCGATATTGATACTATCTCTATTTATCTTCTTACAATCCAATCCTTCTTTATATATTAATAGAATAAATCCTATTTTAGGTTTATTTATAACTACGATTATAAGTTCCCCTTGGTACATAATTGAATATTTTAAAGAGGGTAGAGTCTTTATAGAAAGTTTTTTTGGTTATCATAATCTTCAGCGATTTACATCTGTCGTAAATAGTCATTCTGAACCTTGGTGGTTCTTTATTCAAATTATGATTATTGCTTCTTTACCTTTTACCCCATTTCTCTTCTTGGGGATTATTAACTCTATAAAAGATCTTATAAATAATAATCAATATATTAGAGAGAAAAGTAAAACAGGAATTTTTACTTTCTCTTTATGCTGGATGTTTATAATATTTATATTTTTTACTTCTGCAGCAACTAAATTACCCAGCTATTGGCTCCCCGCCACCCCTGCTTCAGCAATATTGGTTACCTATGGATTTACTTCTGTCAGATTAAAAACATTCCTAAGTAATTTAACAGTAAGTATTACCTCTCTAGTGTTTTTTGGATTGTTTCTAGTATTCCTTCTCTCCGGCAAATGGTTGATATTAATTAATGACCCTGAAATGCCTGATTTGGCTTTTCAAATTTCTTCTTCAGGAATTCTACTAAGATCAACCATTTTATTTGGATTAATCTTTTTAATCTCATTGATAATTATTTGGAAGAAAAATATTTATGGAATTTTTCTTATACAAATTGGTTTGATTATTGGTCAATTAGCGATTATGGATCCCATTAGGAATCTTGCTGATGAAGTTAGACAATTACCTTTGAGAAATATTTCTAAATTAATAATTGATTCAGCCAAGCCAAGAGAACCTATTTCTATGATAGGTATTAGAAAACCTTCTTTGCATTTTTATACAAGAAAAATTATTCTCTATGAGAATTCATCACCAGTGGGTCTAATTAATCTTTTGGAGAGGCTTAAAAATGAGGACAGATTTGATCAATATAAAGATATTAGGAATAACGACTCTATCTCCTCTACTATGCTTGTTGTTATTGATGACTATAGCTTTAGTTCCAAGCTCTGGAGAGAAATAGATTCTATTGAATTGGGATCCTTTGGAATATATAAGTTATTGCGTATAAAGATTGATGATATTGAAGATAAATCTAGGATATTTGTACGGAGGGGAATAAGGTCGAATTGGGAAACCCAAAGGTATGAGAAATTCTAAATAATTCTTCTAATATATATAAAATTTTCTATAATTATAAATTAATTAATTCTCTTAATTGACTATTAGTAATATTATTCTCCATATAGGAATAATAATAATGCCTAATAAAGTTGACCATAGGAGCATTGATGCTGCTAAATTTTGTTCTTTATTATATAGTTCAGCAATTAATAAAGTAGAAACTGAAGTAGGGGTTGAGGATTGAATAACAATTGCAGATAGAGTATTTGTCTCTACATTAAATAATTTTAAAGTAATTATAGAGAATAAAGGTAAAACTAATAATTTTAATATTATTCCATCCTTAATTTTAATTAAATTATATTCATGAAAACTTTTTTCTTTATAAATTTTACCCATTCTTATTCCAACTATAACAATTGCTAGATAAATAACTATTTTTGAAGGAATCCATAGATAAGTTGCTATAGTATTACTCCATGGTAAGAAATTTATAATAAAAGCGCCGATTAGTCCTTTTACAGCAGGACTTCTAATTACTTGTTTTAAAATAAATTCGGATTTTATACGACTTTTATTTTGATTATCTAAATTCAATAAATATGGTCCAAAAGTCCAGGCAAAAAATGTAGCTCCTAGATCATATCCAATAGTGCTATTTAGTGATTCTTCAGGTAAAAGGGCTATGGATAATGGTATGCCTAGAAAAGAAGTATTTCCTATTAAGCTTCCTAATTGTAGAGTTTTGCTTTTGAATTTACTTTTCAAAATTGGTATGTAATTTATAAGAATCAACGTAAAAACAATTATAAACAAAGAAAAAATAGTAGATTTAATTAAGTTAATATTAATCCCTGACTTTAGTATTAGACCCATTACGCTAATAGGTATTCCAGTTGATATAAGCGGATTGATCATATATTTTGATAGATTAATTTCTCTTTTTCCTATTAAGAAACCAACTAATAAAAGAGGTATTATCTCTTGGAATATGTTATAGATTTGGTTCATTTTTTTATTAATAAATAATCTTTACTTTGAAAACTCTATTTAGGTTACTTATTGAATTTCCATTTATTATTTTCAGGAATTTCAGGAGGAGCTTTTAGGTCTATTGGTTCCTTTGTAGATATTCTCCATTTAGGTAATCTACATGGAACAAAGGTAGAGTTTTCTACTAAAACCTCTATACTTTCATCAAAAGTACAAGTGAAGCCAGGTTCCCATTTACCCCCTTCATCTATCCCGCCTTTAAACCAAACCCAGCATTTTTCTGATTTCAATTTGATTTCCCCCAAATATAAATTGTATTAATTTTAATCTTATATAAAAAATTATCATCTTTCATTGATTAAATTAATATTCAATTAATTATATGATCCGTTCTTGTAAATTATCTTCATAACTAAAATTGAGAAATTTAGAGTAAATGTAATAATATTAGCTAGGAGAATAGGATAAGAATTTATTCTTAATCCATAGATAATCCAAGAAATTATTCCAATTAAAAAGATAATTAACATATAAAAAGAAATATCTTCAGCCTTCTTGATTTTATAGGTTTTTATTACTTGAGGAATAAATGCAAGGGTAGTAAGAATTGCTGCAAGAAAACCACTGAATTCAGTAAAGTTAATGGACATTAGTTTGAATAAATATTTTTAATAAAGAGAAGAGGCTCATTCATTGTCTCTGAGTAATTAAGAATTGCTTTTGATCTGTATTCATAAAGGATATCGTTTTTCTTATTTAATAGAAATGTTCCACCTCGTTGAGTAAGGAATTCTGAAGAATAGATATACTTATTCCATTTGATTATTATTTCTTCCATATTAATAAGTCTATAAGTTGCCAACTCAAATGGTCTTAGATAGTTTTCTTTACTAACATTTTGAAAAAGTGATCCTTTGAATTTGATGAATGAACCAATATTAATAGAATCATTTTCTTTGAAAATGTTTTTACTAGATTTATCTCCTATATATCCTCTTAGTACTTCTTTAAGTGTTCCTGATGAGCCAATACCAGATAACATTAATAAGAAATCAATCCAATGGCTAACATTGGTTTTTATTCCTGAATATAAATTTAAAGTTTTATGAAGATTATTATTATTAAATATAATAAGACGATCTATAGGGAATTCTGTGAAATTGCAGAATTCTGCTTTGCCTTCTTCACTCCCAATAGCAAATGCAAAAATATCAAAAGTTAGATTTTTATTTTCTCTAATATAATTAGATATATTTTTTGCATATTCAATACTGTCAAAGTCACCTAATAAACCAAATATAATAAATAATTTATCTTTCTTACATTCAATATCCCAATATTTCTTTTGATAATCTATAAGGATTTCTTTTGTAATAATTTCCAATTTTTAATATTTATTGTTATCTGAAATCAATTTTTCTATTCTTTCCCCATTAATTATCCTGATTAGGAAAGTTATTAATAATATTATTGCTACTACAGGTAAAAGGTTATATAAAATAGAAATAATGAAGAAAAAAGTTACTAATATCGAAATAATAGCAGAGTTAATCTCTTCTTTATCGATGCCTGAATTGATAAGTCCTTTTAGAGAAATTTGCATTTAATTGTTCTTTTAATTAATTTTAATGAGTTTTTAAGTCATTATCGGTACTAATGTGATTGTCACTTGTGATTCCTAAAACAACTATTTATTCAATAATATACAATTGTTTGCTTAACCAAACCAACTTACTTCTTTTTGAATATTTGGGTGGGAATATATTTTATGAATATGAATAAAAAAATTGTTGATTGATTGTGATCTTTGTTACTTTACAAAGATTGAAAATTTCTAACTACTTTCGTATTATTTTGCTCAACATTAATTATCCTATGATTTCTTTTTCATTTGATCCGTTAGCAGCATTTTTTGGCGTTTCTGGCCTTATTGGATTTATCTTTTTTGTTAAAGGTTCTACTGGTAAATCTAACTTTAATACCGGTCCTAATAAAGATTGGGATACTGATTAATTAAAATAATCTAACCAAAAGGGTTTAGGTTTTTCATCGGAGAAACAAAGAGAAATTCCATAATTATTCCTGTAATAGCAAAAGGTAGTACCCATATTGCTATGAATCTAGGACCAAAGAATTTAAGTCTTTGTTTGCCCTTAAATACCTCTATCATAGATGTATGAAGTGTTTCTGGTCCTTTGATTTGAAAAGAATTACTTTCATCAGAATAAGGTTTTACAATGCTTATTTCTGATGATTTTCTTCTTAAGAGCTTTATTAGATAGATAGGTAATACCCATACAGAAATAAATCTAGGTCCTAACCATTGCCTGGCATTTGGTAAAGAATAACTTTTTATAGACTCATTATTCGGTATGGCGGATTGTAATGAGTCATATATTGATTCCAGATCACTCTTTACCTTTTGATTAAGATCTACCTGTGTTGCCCCTTCTGTCTCAATAGATGAAATTTCTTCAAAATTGTTTGGTGGGGTTGGTGAAACATTATTCTCGATTTCGTTCATGAGTTCTGAAACCAAATAAAATTAATAATAATAGAAAGTTATATTGAATAATTTACTAAGCGAGAATTATTTAATAATTGTGCATGAAAGTTAATCTGTATTTTTAAAAATTATTATATTGATTGCGGCATTAAAAAGCTAGCTAAACTATTGCTTTGAGAAAGTTTATGAATTTCAAAAATTAAATTCTTGGAGATATATTTATTATGCTCTAGGAAGAAATTGCATTGCGAAAATAGCACCTAAGAAAAACACTGTAGGTATGCCTAGTGCATTAACAGCTAATGTTCTAACAGTAAATACTGGATAGCCCTCTTTTGGCCTACCACTTGAAGGAACAATGGCTGAATCTTCCCAAACCTGATAATTCTTGAATGGTGCCACGCCATTTTTAGGAGTACCAAGTGGAGTGAGATTAAATACTCCCCATTTCCCTAGCCAGAACATAGTGAATACCCATGCTATTACGAAGGGAGTAATAACAAGAACTAATCTGAAATCCATTTAATAAATTTTGCTGTGATTATTATCTCAATATTTTTCTACTTTTTTCATTTTTAAAAGATTTTTGAAGCGAGATGTAATATTGCTTAGTAAAAATATCCCTTTTTAAGTGTTTAAAGATTTTTAACTGCATTAAGAAAAAACAATAATTATCAAACCCTCAAATTTGGATTGTGTATAGTCTTAGTCAAGCTAATTGACTAAAAAATGGAATTCTTTCAATTTCTAATATCAGGTATAGCAGGTGTAACAGTAATTATTTGGGTGTGTGTCATTGCTTTATGGCATACATATATGTTCCCTCGTTTCTTTAAAGAAGAGAGAGAGTCTGAATACCAAAATTTAAATTTAGAAGGAGTTAGTCAACCAAATATTAATAATAAGATGCTTGGAGGCATTATTAAGTCTTCTGATTTAGGAGATAGGCAAAAATATTCTATGAAATCTTTTGTTGTTGCTGATTTTGGTGGAAGTGATACTGCTTATCCTTTAAACAGGCTATATACATTTGTTTTGATTGGATTAACTTTTGCAACTTTTACTTTGATTACATTTGGTCTTCATAGCGCTGGAAGTCTAGTTTAGGATACATTTCAAAGTGATTATTGATCTTAAAGCCTATTTTTGTATAGTATGACACTTAGAAAAGTGTTTTTATAAATATCAATTCTCCTCTATTTATCCTATGACTTAATTGACAATCATTGTAATTATGTCCGTAGGAATTTACTTCGCAACCACTACTGGTAAAACTGAAGACGTCGCAGAACGCTTGCAAGGCTTATTAGGTAGTGCAGAATCACCAAAAGATGTCTCAGATGTTGATGATCTATCTGAATTTGCATCACATGATGGGATTATTTGTGGTACACCAACTTGGAATACTGGAGCTGAATCTGAGAGATCAGGAACAGCTTGGGATTCAATTCTAGAAGAAATTGGTGATCTTGATTTAGCTGGTAAGAAGGTGGCAGTATTTGGTCTTGGCGATTCATCTACTTATACTGAAAATTATTGTGATGCTATGGAAGAGCTTCATAGTTATTTCAAAAAAGCTGGAGCAGATATGGTCGGTTACGTCAATAAAGATGGCTACACTTTCGAAGAGTCTAAAAGTTTACTTGGAGAGTCTTTCTGTGGACTTCCTCTGGACGAAGATAGTGAATCAGATATGACTGATTCCAGATTAGAGCAATGGGCAGAGCAGCTAAAGGGAGAAATTCCAGGGCTTTAAATCTATTAAAGATTCTAAAAACTTTAGTAAATCTCAATCCTTCACATGTATAAAGTTATCTTTTGGTAACTTATGATATGTGGGGGATTGATTTTTATACATTTTTAATAAGACCTGTAACGACTTATAGAAAAAAAAATCATTTAGAAATAAATTATTTGTGTCGTTTACTAAAAACAAGTGCTTCAGAATTACGGGAACTCAGAGGTTACCTACGATTGGTATGCAGGTAACTCCGGGGTTGTAAACAGGTCAGGCAAATTTATCGCTGCTCACGCTGCACATGCTGGGTTAATGATGTTTTGGGCTGGTGCCTTCACTCTCTTTGAATTAGCTAGATATGATGCCTCTTTACCTATGGGTAATCAGAGTCTTATTTGTCTTCCACACTTAGCCGGTCTAGGTATTGGAGGAGTTCAAAATGGAGTCATTACAGAGACCTATGGGATTACTGCAATAGCAGCATTACATCTTATATTCTCTGCTGTTTTAGGAGCAGGTGGATTACTTCACTCAAATAAGTTTTATGGAGACTTAGGCAAATATCCATCAGGTAGTCAACCTAATAGTTTTGATTTTAGATGGGATGATCCTGATAAATTGACCCTTATTCTTGGACATCATCTTATATTTCTAGGATTAGGATCAATAATGTTCGTAGAATGGGCAAGAATTCATGGTATCTACGATCCAGCTCTAGGATCAACAAGACCTGTGATTTACAATCTTGACATCGCAGCAATCTGGAACCATCAATTTGATTTTCTTAAAATAGATAGTTTAGAAGATGTTATGGGAGGTCATGCTTTTCTAGCTTTCTTGGAAATAATTGGCGGTGTTTTCCATATTGTTACTAAACAATTTGGAGAGTATACAGAATTTAAAGGCAAAGGTCTTTTGGGCGGAGAGGCTATTCTCTCTTACTCAGTTGTAGGAGTATCCTATATGGCTTTTGTTGCAGCTTTCTGGTGTGCTTCAAATACTACAATTTATCCGGTTGATCTATATGGCGAAGTATTGAAACTAGAGTTTCAGTTTGCTCCGTATTTTTCTGACACAGCTACTCTTGCTGATGGTGCTCATACTGCAAGAGCTTGGCTTGCTAACACACATTTTTATTTAGGATTCTTCTTCCTTCAAGGTCATTTATGGCATGCTTTGAGAGCAATGGGATTTGACTTCAAGAAAATAGGGCAAGCTTTTGAAAATATGGAAAGCGCCAAAATCTCAGCTGGTGAATAGAACTATAGTTAATTTTAATTTAATTATCTTTAAAGTCCTCTAAATTTAGGGGACTTTTTTATTCTTTTTATTAATTATTCAATCTTATAATTATGAATAAAAAAAACATTAAAACAGATATGTCTTGTAGGTTGGTTTTTAAAAAGGCTTATGATAATAGATATACTTGGCCTGAAGACTTTTCTGGCTACAAAGGAAAAGCTAGATTGAATATTGATGGGAAATCATTCTCTTCCGACTTTAAAGTTGATAAAAATATAAAAGTTATTATTACCGGCAATATTCCAGATAATAAGAAAAATATTATAAAAGCTAATTTATTTGATGTTACGATTCATAGATTTAAAAGACCATTTGATGAAGTTCATAAAGAAAATATTTTTAATTTTGGTAATCAGACAAATCTGGGTAAAGAGATTATCTTAAAGGGAAAGTCGAAAGGAGATAGATATATTATTAAAGACAATATTATTAAATCGGTATATAGAACAATACATGGAATTCTCGTCGAAGTTATTACTAATGAGATATTGCAAACCAACCAAGGATATTTAGCTATTGGATATACCAGTCAATATTTTGATCCGATATCAAAAGAAAAAACCTCACCTAAAACTCATTATAAGGACAGCTTCATTGATATATTGAAGAATGGAACCTTCTTGCTGCAAAGTAGATCAATAAAAATAGAAAATAACAATAATGATTTAGTAGAAGTTCAAGAATTACTATTTTCAGATATGAAATTAATAAATTAAATCTATAATTTTATAAACTTAAAATTATTTATTCACTAATTTAAATCCTTTATCTAATAGCTTTTGATAAAGAAGCCTCGCTCGAAAAGCAAGAATTTGTTCTTCATTATCATTGCTTATGACATGAAAATAGTTATTGTCTAACTTATTCCTACTGAAACTCACATTGATATTCCCCATTCTCATTGTCCATTTTTCATCATTTGCAAGATGCTGCTTTGGACCTAGATCCCAAGGACATTTCTCAGGATATTTTTCTCTTTTAGAACCCATTTTATATTAATTAATTATTTTTATTATATATAGAAAAATTTTTCTAGGCTATTAAGATTATTTTCATAAATAATTTACTATGAACTTAGTTGTTAATACTTTTTAAAAATGAAAATTAATGCCTCGGAAAAACTTTGGGAGGAAAATCTTGATATAGCAAAATTAAATTTAAATACAAACTTCGTTAAAGCTATTAAAGATGGTTCCTTACCAGAAAAAGCTTTTAAGAGTTATATAGCTCAAGATGCATATTTCTTAGAAGCTTTTGCAAAAGGATATGCAATGTTGATATTTAATTCAATAGATAAAGAAATGATGTCTGATTTAGTTGGATTACTAGTTGGTGTTGAAGAGGAATTAAAGTTGCATTCAAAATATATGAAATCATTAAATATTAACTTAGAAAGCTTTTCTCCAAGAACAGAAACTAGTAATTACATTGATTTCTTGTTAAATACTGCATCAAAAGGTTCGTCAATAGAAATCTTGTCTGCAATGAATCCATGCATGAAACTATATTCTTGGATTTCTAAAGAGATTTTACCTGGTTCTAATATCTCAGAAAATAAATATTCAGAATGGATAAACACCTATTCTGGAGAAGATTTTGAAAAACTTTCACTAATATTAGAGTCTAATTTAAATAGATTATTTAATCTTGATGAAATTAATTTCCATGCTATCTCAAGTATTTATAGACAAGCACTAGAGTTTGAATTGGATTTCTTTAAAGCTTTTTATTAAAGTTTAAGCTTATATTATTTAGTCGCGATTACTGAAAAGAAAGGATCTTGATTAATACCTAAAATATTTTGAAAATAATTAGTCTCCTTAATTTTTTGAATTACTTCTATTTTCTCAATTTCTTGTGATTTTAATATTTTGCATATATATTCTATTCTCCCTGAATCATTATTCTCAGTCCAAATTCTAGGTGCTTTGGTCCAGAATGCTCTGTTAGAAAAAGAAATTAATATTTTACCATCAGATTTTAATATTCTTTTTAATTCCATTAACACTCTCTCTGGATATTGAAGGTATTGCCAACCAGCAACTATTAAAATCACATCTATAGTGGCATCTTCAATAGGGATAATGTAATCTTTATTTAAATTTTGTATCCAGAAATAATCTAGTCTTTTATTTGCTTTAAGTTCTTGATGATTTAATCCATGCCCAATAACCTTATTATAAAAAACATCTTTAGGTAGATGACTTACCCAGCTACTCATAAGATCTAAAACAACTGAATTAGATGGAATAACTTCTTTATAAATTTTAGTTAAATTTGATCTGAAATTTTGATCTAAATGGTGAACAAATTTTGGTTGAGAATAAAAAAAAACATCGTCTTGATTGTCTTCCTTTTCCCTCTGAAAGTCAGTAAGAATTTCAAGCAAAATATTTAAGTGAATATATTGATTAATTTTAAATTATATAGGATTTATTTTTTTACTTTAAAGAAAATTGACTATTTCCAATTTTAGGAGCAAAAAAGTGGTATAATATGTTACTTCTACCTAAATACTATGAGTCTTCAGATAATAGGATTTTACCTCCTTTTAGTTTTTTGTTGGTTTATTTATGTAATGGGTTCCAAAGATGATTTTGGTAGAGAATCTAAACTAAATGAAAATAATGATATCTCAAGTAAATAAATAATTATATTTTGAATAATTACTTAAAAATTATATTCTGAAAATTTTATAAAACCTCTTCAATAATCTCATTCTTTATCTTTTTTACTAAATAAGATTTTTTATCCGTTCCAAAATTAATGCTTCTAAAAGGTAGTCCGTTCTTAAAATGGAGAGCAGAATTACCTTCTATGCAAAAGCATTCTTCTAAAATATTTTCAGATAATAATTTTTTGACATAAGGTCTTCTTTCTTCTTCTTCGTCATAGTGAGGACATGCATTTCCTTGTATGAAATCTAAACAAGGAATTAGATTAAGACTATTTGCCCATGAATCTGTTATCCCTTGAGAAAACCAGCAAATCGCCCCTGCGCTGACGCCACTAAGAGTGATCCCTTTTTGATAAGCCTTAAATAAAATTTTATCTATATTCCAATCTCTCCATACGGCAAGCATGCTTTTTGTATTGCCACCTCCAACATAAATAATGTCTTGATTTAGTAAGTGATCTTCGATATCTATTGTCCTTTTAAAAAGATCTATATGACTTGGTTTACAATTTAATTTTGTAAAGGCTTGATAAAAATTCAATTTATAATTATCGTTATCTCCAGTTGCTGTAGGTAAAAAGCATATCTTTGGATTTGTAGTTTTAGTTAATGAAATAATATATGATTCAATCACTAATTGACCTAATTTCCTCCCAAAGCCTCCTCCCCCAATAGAAATTATATTCTGTGCATTCATTTCCTTCTCTGATGAATATATGAATTAATATAATTAAGATAAAAAACAATGTTTTATTTTTTTCTTTTCAAATTTATTTTGTAATCAAGTAATTATGAATTTTCAGGATATTATTAGAAAACTCAATGAATTCTGGTCAGATAATGGTTGTTTAATATTACAACCTTATGATATAGAAAAGGGTGCAGGGACTATGAATCCTCACACTTTCCTTAGAGCAATTGGTCCTGAGCCTTGGTCTGTAGCATATGTTGAACCATGTCGCAGACCAACTGATGGCAGATATGCAGATAATCCAAATAGAGCTCAGCATTATTTTCAATATCAGGTACTTATAAAGCCTTCTCCAGATTTTATTCAAGAAAAATATCTCTCTTCTTTAGAATATCTAGGGATTAAAAATTCAGATCATGATATTAGATTTGTAGAAGACAATTGGGAATCACCAACATTGGGAGCATGGGGCGTTGGATGGGAGGTTTGGCTAGATGGAATGGAGGTAACTCAATTTACGTATTTTCAGCAATGCGGAGGCTTGGATTGTAACCCAATCTCGATAGAGATAACTTATGGCTTAGAAAGATTGGGAATTTACCTTCAGAACACAGATAGTATATGGGACCTTAAATGGAATAGTCATATTAGTTATGGGGATATTTGGAGACCTTTCGAGAAAAGTCAATGTCATTTTAATTTCGAAGCCTCTAATCCAGAAAATCTTCGAAGATTATTTGATATTTATGAATCTGAAGCAAGTCATCTTATTTCCAAGGAATTAGTTCATCCCGCACTGGACTTTGTCCTAAAATGTAGCCATTGCTTTAATTTGCTTGAAGCCAGAGGAGTTATTTCTGTTACAGATAGAACCTCTTTTATTACAAGGATTAGAGATCTGGCAAGGTCTGTTGCAAAAATCTGGCTTGAGGAAAGGGAAAAGGCTGATTTCCCCCTAAATCTTGCATAATTGAATTCATAACAACAAATCGGATAATTATTGTATAGTATGCTACATCTCAGTGTAACTTTATTTTCTGGCAACTTTTTTGCTTTGATAATAGAGTATATACACCCATTTTATTATGGGTTTACAGTGTGAGGAACTACATGAAACTATTCCAACGTATGTTGGTAGCTTCAGCTGCAGCGGGTCTTTTGGCTCCAGTTGCTGCTCAAGCCGCTGACATCAATTTAGATGGTGTATCTAACTACTCTTCAAGTAGTCAGTCATCTAACGTTAATTTTTCTGATGTGCAACCATCAGATTGGGCATTTAAAGCATTAAAAGAAACTGCAGCAAGCAGAGGATGCAATGTTTTAATCCCTTCAACTGCAATCTCTCGTTATGAAGCAGCTGCTTTATTAAATAGCTGCCTTGCAGACGTTGCAGAAGTTAACTCTCAAGAGAGATCACTTCTTAATGAGTTTGCTTCTGAACTAGCTGTTCTTAAAGGAAGAGTTGATGGAATCGAAGCACAGGTTTCACAATTCGAAGCTGGTGGATTCTCAGATACAACAAAGATGGGCGGTAAGGCTATCTTCGTTGTTGGTTCTGTTGAGCATGACAAAGAC